>CXWL01001510.1_pt1 | contig 285418 bp, 281 predicted proteins | sample 590931 | NCBI WGS metagenome assembly CXWL01 (sample SAMEA3498368, study PRJEB10139) | groundwater metagenome | biome: water well; material: biofilm material | place: Germany | collected 2015-04-27
AACCGGGTTCGGTTCCGCGTTGTTCGCGTATGGATCGCCGGCGTCTCGCCGGCCGGCGCGGGTGCATGCCGGCGAGGACGCCGGCGGTCCATATTAGGAGCTGTCGGCGAACGAGATGCGCGCGCGCGGCGCAGAGCAAACTGCGCTGACGGGTGGCGCGACGGCGATCAGTCGGAACGCCGGGCGTGTGCGCGTCAGGCGCTTGCGTTGGCGCGCAGCGTAGCGCGCAAAATTCTCGATGACGTCTTGGATGCGCGCGTAATGTGCTTGCGGACTTGCGCGGCGGAGTTTGGGCAGCACGTTGCGGGTGAGTTGACGGGTGGCGCAGCCTTCAGGGCGAGCGACGCGGAAGCCGGTGGGCGCGTTGGCTTGCGGCACGATGCGGGCGCGGCGGGGGCCGAGCTGCTCGACAGCGGCGATGAAGATCATTTGGCGCAAGCGCCATTCGGCGTGCGCGAGCGTGTGTGGCGCTTCGGTTTGGTTGCGGCGCCAGAGCCCCATCACGATCCACAGCACGAACCGCAGCCACCGCCGCAGAAGTGCGGCATAGGCGCGGAGCGCGCTGGGGTTGATGGGGGTGGTCTTTGTTTTCATGCGCGCGAGTATGCGGGCGGTTGCAAGTCGGTCGGATAGATTTCGCGCCCACCCCCGGATTTCGCGTAGCGAAAGGCCTGGGCGCTGGCGCGCGAACGCTTGATCGGCTTGGTGTTTATGGATCCCGGACTGTGCTGACGCGCATCCGGGAAACGGCGTGAAATGCGGGGATAGAGCGGGCGTCTATCCAACAGAATCTCTGAGGACCGCCGGCTTCTAGCCGGCATCTTTCTTCAATCCGATCCATGCCGGCTGGAAGCCGGCGATCCGCTATGGCGCTTCCCGCACGCAGCGTCGTTCAGTCGGGGAGATTGGAAATTCTGGCACATCTCTCACGGCATCACTCCAACCCGCGCCGGGCTCGAAGTGGATCAGACCTTCGGCATCGATGCGCATAGCAGAGTCTAGAAAGTAATATTGAGGTTCAGGTATCTCGTACCAATTGCGGCAAGACCCCAATCGAGCCTCTACCAACCAAGGTCGCTCGTGGCCTGGCCATAGGGCGACTTCACGCCTGTTGCCGTGGTCAATGATGAATGGCCACGGCCATGACCACCATTCGCCCTGATCGCGTGGGCGTTCGGTGCGGTCGCCATTTGCCGAGGCGTGAATGATCTCGATCGCCCGCCCGAAATCGTTGAGGATGACCAGCGGCGGCATTCGCGAACATGATTGCACCATCGCCAGCGCAAGCAATGTCACGAGCGCCAGCGAGAGTCTTCGCATGCGCTATTCAGCGGCTTGTGCGTTGGGGAATGCGTAGCCCTTGAAGGTTTCGCGCAGCGCGAGCTTGTTGATCTTGCCGGTGGCGCCGAGGGGAATTTTCTCGACCAGGACGACGTCGTCCGGCGTCCACCATTTGGCGATCTTGCCTTCGAGGAAGGCGAGCAATTGCTCTTTGGTTGGCGCAGCGCCCGGTTTGGGTTCGATGATGAGAAGCGGGCGCTCGTCCCATTTGGGATGGGCGATGCCGATGACGGCGGCGTTGGCGACGCCTTCGGCGCCAACTGCGATGTTCTCAATGTCGATCGAGCTGATCCATTCGCCGCCGGACTTGATCACGTCCTTGGCGCGGTCGGTGATCTGCATGACGCCCAGCTCATCGAGCGTGGCGACGTCGCCGGTATCGAAATAGCCGCATGGCTCCAGGCACTCGCCTTTGTCGTTGCGGGCGCCGGCTTCCTTGAAATAAGCGCGCGAGACCGCAGGCCCGCGCACCAACAGACGGCCGAACGCCTTGCCGTCGTGGGGCTTCTCAACGCCTTCATCGTCGACGATTTTCATATCGACGGTGAACAGAGCGCGGCCCTGCTTCAGCTTGGCCTTCATCTGCGCATCGTGATCCATCAGATAATGATCGGGCAGCAATTTGCCGATGGTGCCGATCGGGCTCATCTCGGTCATGCCCCAGGCGTGGATCACCTCGACGCCGTAATCTTCCTCGAACGCACGCAGCACGGTTTCGGGAATGGCGGAGCCGCCGATGGCGACGCGCTTCAGCGTGGAGAGCTTCAACTTGTTCTCACGCAGATGGTTCAGCAGCATCAGCCACACCGTCGGCACCGCGGCGGTGAAGGTGACCTTCTCGCTTTCGAGCAATTCATAGACGCTGGCGCCGTCAAGCTTGGCGCCGGGCATGACGAGCTTGGCGCCGCACATCGGCGCGACGAAGCCGATCGCCCACGCATTGGCGTGGAACATCGGCACCACCGGCAACACCACGTCGCTTGCGCCGCAGCCGAACACGTCGGTCTGGTTGGCGGCCATCGCGTGGATGACGTTGGAGCGGTGCGAATAGAGCACGCCCTTCGGATCGCCGGTCGTGCCGGACGTGTAGCAGAGGCCGCAGGCGGTGTTTTCGTCGAAGCCGCCCCATTGCGCCTCTTGGCTATGGCCAGCGATGAAATCTTCGTAGGCGATCAGATTGGGGATGGCCTGCTTCGGCAGATTGTCGCGATCGGTGAGCGCCACGAAGAGTTTGGTGTGTTGAAGCCCCGGCGCGATCTTCTCGATGATCGGCGCGAACGTGGTGTCGAAGAAAATGATCTTGTCTTCGGCGTGATTGGCGATCCAGGCGATCTGTTCGGGGAAAAGCCGCGGGTTCAAGGTGTGCAACACCGCGCCCATGCTCATCGTGCCGTACCAGGCTTCGAGATGGCGTTCGGTGTTCCAGGCCAAAGTGGCGACGCGGTCGCCCATGCCGATGCCGCGCTCGGCCAGCGCGTTAGAGACCTGCTTGGCGCGCCGCCAGACGTTGGCGTAGGTGGTGCGCGCGAGCGGGCCTTCGATCGAACGGGTGACGATCTCGCGGCGCGGAAAGCTCACCTTGGCGTGGTCGAGGATACGATCGACCGTCAGCGGCCAATCCTGCATCAGTCCGCGCATGACGGATCACTCCCTTTTATCGTTTTCGGAACGATTTAGGCAGGTCCGCGCGGCCGCGCCAAGGACGAATTTCGGCGCGAAGCTAAGCGGCGCGGCGGATCGGCGCCGGCGCGTCGGGCGCGGCTTGGAAGAAATGCTTCGCGAGCCGCGCCATCAAGGCGCGCGCATCGGCGGTGCCGACCTGCACGGCGCAAGAGTGCAAGCGCCCGAGCGCCACCGGCTTCGGCCATTCCTGGTAGAGCGGCGTCACCACGCATTGCCGCGCTTCCGGCCACAGCGAGGCGATCAGAGCGGCGCGGCGGAGTTCGAGGGCGCGGCGGTCGAGCATGGCGGCATCGGCTTGGCGCTGCGCGCGGCGCGGCGTGGGTTGGGGTTTTGGGGGCCGCAGCGACGAGGCGCGCAAGCGCGCCGCCATCCAAATCGCCTCAAACCCGCGCATGCCCGCCTCCGCGTGCGTTGCTCTGGCTTCAAGGCTTCGGGCGTTCGCGCTGAAGAAAGCGTAAACGCGGATTCTACGGGAACAGCCGGCTGGTGCTCCACGCGCCGCCAGCGGCGTCGCGCGCGAACTGCAAACGATCGTGCAAGCGAAACGGTCGGTCGCGCCAGAACTCGATCGCCAGCGGAACGAGCCGCCAGCCGCGCCAATGCGCCGGCCGTGGCACCTCGCCCAAGCCAAACTTGAGCGCGTACTCTGCGATGCGTTTTTCAAGCGCCAGCCGGTCGGGCAGCGGTCGCGATTGCGCGCTCGCCCACGCGCCCAGCCGCGCGCCGCGATCGCGGCTTTGGAAATACGCGTCGGCGTCGGCCTCGCTCACCGGCTCGATGGCGCCGCGCACGCGCACTTGCCGGCGCAGGCTTTTCCAGTGGAAGCAAAGCGCGGCGCGTGCATTGGCGGCAAGCTGTTGGCCCTTGGCGCTTTCGGCGTTGGAGTAAAACGTAAAGCCGCGCGCATCGACGGCTTTCAAGAGCACCATGCGCACATCCGGCGCGCCGCTGGCGTCAGCGGTGGCGAGCGCCATGGCGTTGGCGTCGTTGGGCTCCTTCTGCTTGGCCTCGCTGAGCCATTGCGCGAACAAAGCGATGGGCTCGTCATGCGCGAAAAACGCGGGATCGTCCGGCGGCGCGGACTTGGCGTCGTAGGTGGGCGAAGGCGGGATGAGATCGTCCGGCGACACGGAAGCTCCGAATTGTTATGGGGTGAATATAGGCGGTAGCGGCGCCTGGCGCATCCAGCATCGTGCGCGGGCGCATCCCTTTTTCGAGGGTGCAGGAGAGCGCATGCGGTTGATGGCGGCACTTATGGGGCTGGCGCTTGGCGCATGCGCGAGCACGTCAACGCGGCCGCCGGCTGGGCCGCAACCGGCGTTCACGCTGGTGAATCTGACCGACGCCTACAGCGCCTTCTACGACCGCACCGAAGGGCTGGAGCGCAGCGCACGCGTGGCGGCGTTCAAGGCGGAGTTCGCCACGTCGTTTCCGGGGTTTTACGATACCGACCGCATCCAGGCGATGTTCGGCGCAAGCGCGGAGCGCTACGACGGCATGATCGCCGCCTCGTTCGACGCCTTTCCCGCCGAGCGCGCCGCCATCGCGCGCACATCCGCGAATTTCGAGGCGCTGCTGACGCCGACGCGCGAAGATTTCGCGCGCAACTTTCCCGACCTCGCCCCGATTGGCGACATCTATCTGGTGCACAGCGTCGGCGAGATGGACGGCGGAACGCGCTCGATCAATGGCCGGCGCTATTTCGTGTTCGGCGCCGACATGATCGCCAAACTGTATCCGCCGGGCTCGGAGCGCCCGTTCTTTCAGCATGAGCTGTTCCACATCTATCACGGCCAATTCTTCGACACCTGCGATGAGGTCTATTGCGGGCTCTGGCGCGAGGGGTTGGCGGTCTACGTGTCCGAGCAGCTCAATCCCGGCGCAACCGATGCGCAGATGGGGCTGACGAGCCCGCGCCCGATCCGGCCGGAGGTGGACGCGAATTTGCCGGCGGCGGTGTGTGCGGTGCGCGCGCGGCTGGGTTCGGACGATCGCGACGATTACGGGCGGCTGTTTCTCGGCCAAGCCAGCGTCGAGGGGCTTCCGCCGCGGTTCGGCTATTACGTGGGCTATCTGGTGGCGCGCGAAGCCGGGCGGACGCGCTCGCTGCAGACACTGGCGCACATGAGCGCGGCCGAAGCGCGCCCGGTGATCGAAGCGGCGCTGGGCGCGCTGGCCGATTGCGCCAACGCGCGCCGTTAAGCCTCTTCATTGCCCCGCCCCGCGGCTTCTGCCATCAGCTAAGGCGCATGTCGCACAACACGTTCGGCCACCTGTTCCGCGTCACCACTTGGGGCGAAAGCCATGGGGCCGCACTTGGCTGCGTGGTGGACGGGTGCCCGCCTGGCTTGCAGCTGAACGCGGGCGACATTCAGCATTGGCTGGACCGTCGCAAACCGGGCACGAGCCGGTTCGTCACGCAGCGGCGTGAGCCGGACGAGGTCAAAATTCTCTCCGGCGTGTTCGAGGACGACCGCACCGGCGGGCAAGTGACAACCGGCGCGCCGATTTCGCTGATGATCGAGAACGTCGATCAGCGCTCGAAAGATTATTCTGACATCCGCGACCTCTATCGCCCCGGCCACGCCGATTACACCTACGATGCCAAATACGGTTTGCGCGATTATCGTGGCGGTGGGCGCTCATCGGCGCGCGAGACAGCCGCTCGGGTCGCGGCGGGCGCGATTGCGCGCAAGGTGTTGGGCGACGGCGTGCAGATTCGCGCGGCGTTGGTGCAGATCGGAGCGATCGCGATTGATCGCGCGCGCTGGGATTGGAACGCGGTGGAGAACAATCCGTTCTGGTCCCCCGATGCGCAGGTGGCGCAAGAGTGGGAGAAGCTACTCGACGCGACGCGCAAGGATGGCAATTCGGTTGGCGCGATTGTCGAGGTGGAAGCAACGGGCGTGCCCGCTGGTTGGGGTGCGCCGGTTTACGCCAAACTCGACGCCGAGATTGCCGGCGCGTTGATGAGCATCAATGCAGTGAAGGGCGTCGAGATCGGCGCAGGGTTCGCGGCGGCCGCTTTGAGCGGCGTTGAGAACGCCGACGAGATGCGCGCCGGCAATGATGGTCCGACATTCCTCTCGAACAATGCCGGTGGCGTGTTGGGCGGCATTTCCACCGGCCAACCGATCGTCGCGCGCATAGCTATCAAGCCGACAAGTTCGATCCTGACGCCTCGCGCCACCATCGATCGCAACGGCCAGAACGCGGAGATCGCGACAACCGGCCGCCACGATCCATGCGTCGGCATTCGCGCGGCGCCGGTGGCGGAAGCGATGTTGGCGTGCGTACTGGCGGACGCGAAACTGCGACACCGCGGACAGACCGGCCGATAATCAATCCTGCTCGCGCGCGGCTTTCATGCGGGTGTTGAGCATGATCACGGCCAAGCGATCACGGCCGAGCCGGCGCACCAGAGGTTCATCGGCGCCCTCTTCGATCAAGCCGACGGCCAAATCGTCCCAAACGGCAAAGCGGCCGGTATCGGCAAGCACATAAGCGCGCGCCCGCACCGCGTTGAAGGGTCCGTCGTCGGCCATGGCGCCACAACGCGGTACGGGGAACCCGGTTCCCTCAGCCAGCGCCGGAACAAGGCGCACACAATCGTGTTGAGCTGGCATTGGGAGTTAGTGCCATGCTTGAAGATCGCCCCATCGCTCAGAAAACCCTCGCCGCCGCAGGCGCGTTTACGTTCGTGTTCACCTCGGCCATGGCCGGGACGGCTTTCATGCTGACGGGCGGGTTCGGGTTCGAGGACGGCCCTTCGCAAATGCAACACGCGAGCACGGCGCCGTATTACGATTCAACCACGCAATTCGCGCCCGACAATTGGCGCGGCGATGCGAGCCAGTACGCGTATGTCGAAACGTCGCGTCCGGTCGCCGACATTCGTCCGCAATATGATGACGTCGAGGTTGAGCAGGCGTCCGCGTTGATCGAGGACGCGAGCTACGGTGACGACGCGGAGTACGAAACCGCAGAGCTGACTCGCGAAGACCGCCGCATCGAGCATGAGATCGACCAAGCGTTCGCCGCCTATCTCACCGATAACGGCGTCGCCGAAACCCCGGAAAAGGCGGACCTCAACTAGTCCGTATCGACAAACCAAGCCCGAAGGTCGAAAAAGCCCCCGCCCTGGCGCGCGCGCGCGCCGGATAGGACGGGGGATTCTCATGCGCTTGATGCTCGCGGCGTGCGCCGCTCTGTTGCTGGCGGCCTGTAATCAGGCCGCGCCCGGCTATGACGTCGAGGAAAAGTCGATCGCGCAATTGCAGGCGGACATGACCTCCGGCGCAGTGACCAGCGAACAGATCGTGCAAGCCTATCTCGATCGCATCGCCGCGATTGACGATTCCGGGCCGATGCTGAACGCGGTGCTGGCGATCAATCCCAACGCGCTCGAACAAGCCCGCGCGCTCGACGCGGAGCGCGCAGCGGGGCAAGTGCGCGGGCCGCTGCATGGCATCCCGGTGCTGATCAAGGACAACATCGAAACCGCAGACAACGCCACTACGGCAGGCTCGCTGGCGCTGGCGGAAAACAACACCGGGCGCGACGCGCCGTTGGTGGCGCGTTTACGCGAAGCCGGGGCGATCATTCTCGGCAAAACCAATCTTTCGGAATGGGCCAACATCCGTTCGAGCAATTCTTCCAGCGGTTGGAGCGCGGTGGGCGGGCTGACGCGCAATCCGTACGCGCTGGATCGCAATGCGTGCGGATCTTCGTCGGGCTCAGGCGCGGCGGCGGCGGCGAGCTTGGCGGCCATCACCATCGGCACCGAAACCGACGGCTCGATCGTGTGCCCCTCTTCGATCAATGGCCTGGTGGGCATCAAGCCGACGGTGGGCCTTGTTTCACGCACGCATGTCGTGCCGATCAGCCACACGCAGGATACGCCCGGACCGATGGGACGCAGCGTCTCCGATGTGGCCGCAGTGTTGAGCGCCATCGCCGGCAGCGACGCCGCCGATGCGGCGACAGTGGAAGCCGACGCCCACCGCGTGGATTATTTGGCCGCGTTGGACGCCAATTCGTTGCAGGGCAAGCGCATCGGCGTGTTGCGGTTCTTCGCGGGCTTTAGCGCGCCTGTGGACGCACGCTTCGAGGAAGCGATCACGCACCTGCGCGCGGCCGGCGCTGAAGTGGTGGAGATCGCCGCGCCGCCGCCTGGGCTCGACAATGTTGGCGACGACGAGTTCACGATCCTGCTCGCCGAGCTGAAAACCGACATGGACGCGTATTTGGCCACCACGCCGACAGCGGTGACCACGCGCAGCCTCGCCGCAGTGATTGCGTTCAACCAAGCAACGCCCGCTGAGACGGCGCTGTTTGGACAAGAGCTGTTCGAACGCTCGCAAGCGACGCAAGGCGTGGCTTCGGCTGACTATATCCAGGCCGTGGCGCGTGCGCCGCGTTTGGCGGGCGCGCAGGGCATTGACCGGATGATGCGTGAGCATCGCGTCGATGCGCTGATCGCACCGACATTGGGGCCGGCTTGGACCACCGACATCGTCAATGGCGACCATTTCGTCGGCGGCGGGTCGAGCGGTTTGCCGGCGGTGGCGGGGTATCCGCACGTAACGGTGCCGATGGGCTTGGTGGGCGGACTGCCGGTTGGGCTGTCGATCATTGGGGAAAGATGGTCGGAAGCGAAATTGCTGTCGTTCGCGTTCGCGTACGAACAGCGCGCCAATGCGCGCAGCGCGCCAACCTATGCTGACAGCATCAACGCCAGCGAAGCGTTCGCACCGGCGCTGCGGCTGACGCCGCCGGCGCGCTAAAGCTTAGGCGATGGCGACGATCTCGACGTCGTCATCGCCGACGCGCACGACATCACCCTCTTCCTTACCGATCAGCGCTCGCGCAAGCGGCGCGACGTAGGAGATGCTGCCGCGTTCGGGCGCGGCTTCATCTTCGCCGACGATGCGGAATGTCTGCGTCTGGCCAGCGCGAGCGATGGTAATCGTGGCGCCGAAGCGGACACGGTCGGTTTGCTGGGGCGGAACCAATTGCGCGGTGGCGCGGCGGGCTGACCAATAACGCAGGTCGCGGTCGATGCTGGCGCGCGCAGCGCGGTCCTCGCCCGCGGCGCTGGCGGCGGCATGCAGGCGCGCCAAGTCGGCCTCGATGGCGGCGAAACCCTCGGGCGTGACCAGGTTCGGGTGCGCTGAGATCGGCCGCTCCGGCAGGTCGTCGCCGCCGGTATCGGATTCCTTAACGAAAGCACGGCTCATGCGTGGAATATCGGCGCGGGGTTAGCTCTCGGCAATGTCACGCCGCGGGCGTGGATTTGTTCCCCGATCGGGGGTATCATCCGCTTCGTTCGTACTTCTAACGGCGAATTCGGGGGCAATTCTGATGGCACAGCGCGCGCTCGCCGCTCTCCGCCAGATCTGGGCGGCCATCGTATTTTGCGCGCGTGCGCTTGTGGCGTCGGCGGTGCGGCTGCGCCGGGACGCGGCTTACCGGGAACGTGCGCTGGGGATCGGCGCATTTGCGTTCATCTTCGCGTTCACAATCGCAAGCATCGATTATCTGATCACTGGCGGGCCGGATTGGAATCCGGGCGCCCCGGCGATCGTGCAAGAAGCGCATGCGGCGACGATCGAACGCGACACGCGTATCCATACGCGCTTGGCGCCGATGGAGATGCTGGATGTCAGCGTGCCGGCCGCGCTTGAGGAAGAGATCGAAATCGCCACGCTCGGCGCGGACGACCTGCTTGGCGGTCCGGAGAGCTTCATGGCGGGAGCCGACGCTGTTTTGCAGAACGCGTCTTATGATGCGAGCGGCAAACCCCATCGCGCCGCGTTGATCAGCATCGAGGCGCCGATGCAGCACGCGCCGAAGGTGAAAGAGCCGGCGATTACGTCTTCCGAAATCGCATCACTTTGGTGAGGAAGGCGAGCTCGGTGTCCTCGTGCGCGAGGCCCGCTTCGGCGAACAACGCGACCAGATCTTCCTTCTGATAAGACCCAAAGAACGGCTCGTGAAAGCCGACCGGGAAATATTCCAGCATGCGGTCAAGATCGGCGGCATCGCCGGCCTGGATTGAATCCGCGAACACGAATGTGCCGCCCGGCTTCAACACGCGGGCGATTTCACGCGCAGTCTCGCGGCGCACGCGCGGCGGCAATTCGTGGAACAGGTACACGCACGTGGCGGCGCTGAAACTTTCATCCTCGAACGGCGCCTGCTCCACCGCACCGGTGACGATTTCAGCCTGAGACCAAGGCGCGAGCCGCGTTTTGGCTTCGGCGCTGTAGGCGGGCGAGAGATCGAGGCCGGTGACCGGCATGCGCGGAAACGCAGCAAGGATTTGCGCGAGGAATTGACCGTTGCCGCAGGCGAGATCGAGCAGCTTCACCTTGCGCTGATCGATCCCCTTCACCGCGCGCGCCAGCGAGCCGAGCGCCACGCGCCGCATCGCGGACGCTGCGCCGCCGAACAGGATTTCGACTTGCGTGTCGTAGAGCTTGGCGCTGTCGTCGGAGAGCCAGCCGCCGGATTGGTAATGGAAATTCTGCAAATAATACGCCGGATAGCGCGCGCCCTTCGCGGCTTCGCGCACCTCGGTGCCGTCACGCTGCAAACGGCGGCGATCGACGTTGGGAAGGTCGCGGAAGAAGCGCGCGGAATTGCGCAGCGCCGAGAGCGATCTTTCCACCCGCAAATCGTCCGGCGCGGGATAGAGGCCGGCTTCGATGTTGGCGCGGTCCTTGGCGAAGAGTTCAAGAAACGCGGCGCGAATGCGCGCTTGATCGCCTTCGGGCGCTTGCGGCTGAAACTTCGGCTCGCCAGGACGATCGAACGGCCCGGAGATGCGGCGCGCGAGCATGTATTGGCTAAGATACCAAGCCACGCGCGCGCCCTGAGCGGCGGCGTAACGCGCACGGCCAAAATCGCGCTTCAGGCTCATGCGCGCGATCCTAACTTTACTTCGGCGCGCGTCGAGAGGGCGATTTGGCGCTGCCGGCCTTCTTCGCTGCGGGTTTGCGCTTGGGCGGTGGATTTTCAAGCGGTTCCGGCCATTTGCGGATGCGCTGCATCAGGCCTGGGATCTTGAGCCGGCCTTCGGGGCGCGTCTTGTTGCGCACCGAGGCGCGGGCGGTGTGGACGGTGTTGCGATCGCCCGAGACGAGCGGATGCCACCAATAGAGATCCTGGCCTTCCTGCACGAGCCGATAGGCGCAGGTGCGCGGCAGCCAATCGAGCTTCGGCACGTTCTTCGGGGTGAGCTTCACACAATCGGGCACGAGCTTCTTGCGGTTGGCGTAGTCGCCGCAGCCGCAGCTTTTGGTATCGAACAATTTGCACGAGACGTCGGTGCGGTGAAGCACGCCGGTGTCGGCGTCCTCCAAAGTGATGACGCAGCATTTGCCACAGCCGTCGCAGAGGCTTTCCCATTCCGCTTCGCTCATCTGCGCGAGCGTTTTGGTTTTCCAGAACGGCTCGCTCATCGCTCCAACGCCCCGACAACCTCGATGTGCGGGCTCCAGCGGAACTGATCCACCGGCGTCACGCGCGTGAGCTGGAAGCCGTACTCCACCAACACTTTCACGTCGCGTGCGAAGCTGGCGGGATCGCAGGAGACGTAGGCAAGCTTGCGCACGCCGGCGCGGCCAAGCTGCTCGGCCTGCAGGCGCGCGCCCGAACGGGGCGGATCGATCACGGCGCCGTCGAACTTTTTCATTTCCAGGCTGGCGAGCGGCGTGCGCAGCAGATCGCGGCGCAGGATCGTCACTTGCTTCAACGCGCCGCCCGCGCCGTCTGCGGCTTGCTTCAAAGCGGCCAGCATCTCGGACTCGGATTCCGCGGCGGTGACTTCGGCGCGCTCAGCCAGGCGCAGCGCAAACGTGCCGATGCCAGAGAACAAATCGATCACGCGCTCCGCGCCCGTCAACGCCTCGAGCACGAGACGCGCCAACGTCTCCTCGCCCAGCGCGGTCGGCTGCAAAAACGCCGCGGGCGGCGGCACGACGCGGGCCAAGCCCATCCGCAGCGACGGCTTGGCGCGCTCGACGATCGCTTCGCCATCAACGGAGAGCCGCGCCAAGCCAGCGGCTTCGGCAAGCGCCGACGCTTGCTCCAAGCCGGCGCGATGCAAGGCTTGCGCGCGACCGGCGCCCTTGATGCCGACATCGACGCCGGAATCCGTGAGCAGGCAATGCAAAGTGATCTCGCCGCGCTGCGGCAGGAACAGTTCGGCGATCGGATTCAATTTTGGCAGCACAGCTTCAAGCGCGGGCGCCAATACCGGACACATCGTCACCGGCGTCAGCTTCGCGCCGCCGCGTTCGACGAAGCCGAGGCGCACTTGTCCGCCGACGCGCCCAGCGTGAAACGCCGCGCGACGGCGGCCCTCGCCCCATGCCGGAATAATGGGGGCAACCTCAGGACCGAGATTGCGCCGCGCCAGCGCGTCGATGACCTGATCACGCTTCCAGGCGAGGTAAGCGGCTTCGTTCCAATGCTGCAGCTGGCACCCGCCACAGCGGCCGAAGTGCTTGCAGGCGGGCGCACGGCGCTCGGCGCTGGCCTCCAGCACCTCCAGCACCTCAGCCCGCTCGCCGGTGACGCGGGCGCGCACGCGCTCGCCAGGCAGCGCGAACGGCGCATAGATCGGACCGTTTGCGCTCTCGGCTACCGCATCACCCCGCGCGCCGACGCTGCCGATCTCCAGCACGCGCTCTTCAGGCGTGGGCGGCAGGCCACGCGCCCCATTCGGGGCCGGGCGCGCCCGGGCAAGGCGATTTTGGCGCTTCATGCGGGGTTCAGCTTGGGTCTGCTTTCTTGGCCGGCGACAAAGGGAGTTCTCTCATGCGTGGTCAAGTATTTGCCGTCGTAGGCGCCTTCATGGCGGCCGCCCTGGCGACCCCCGCCTCGGCCCAGACCTATGGGCAGCAGGCCTATCACGACAGCCATGTCCAACAGCAGCAATATTGCGGTCAGCGCCGCAACGGCAACACCGCCGCCGGCGCCGTCATTGGCGGCATCGCCGGCGCGGTGCTGGGCAGCCAAGCCGCGTCACGCGGCCACCGCACCGATGGCAGCGTCTTGGGCGCAGTCGTGGGCGCAGCCGCTGGCGCGATGATCGGGCGCTCGAATTCGCGCTGCGAGGAGCCGCAGGGTTCTTACGATCCCTACGCGCAAGACCAGTACGGGCACCAACAGGATCCGTATTACGGCCGCGACGATGACGATCTCTATGGCGGCCCGTACGAAGAATCCGGCTATCGCGGCAATGGCGGCTACAACGATTACGGCCGCCGCGAATGCCGCACACAAGACGTCGTCCGCACCGATCGCCGCGGCCGTCGCTATTACGATGAGATCGTGATGTGCCGTGGACGCGATGGCGTCTGGCGCGAAGATCGCTAACACGCGCATCACAAGCAAACAACGAAGGCCCCGGCGGCGACGCTGGGGCCTTTTGCTATCCGCGCTTGAAATGCGCGAGACGCTCGAGATTGCCGTCGCCGCCGCGGATGGGGCTGTCGATGGCGGCGGCGACGCGAAAGCCTTCGACGCCATCGAGCGCGTCGATTGCGATTTGCGCGGCGCTGCGCGCGGTGGGTTCGTCCAACACGCCATCGCGGCCGGCCTTGGGGCCGGCTTCAAATTGCGGTTTGATCAACACGATGAGATCGGCGCTGGGCGCGGCCAGCAGCAGCGGCGCTGAAAGCGCCTTGGCGGCGCCGATGAAGCTCACATCGCACACGATCAGCGACGGCGCCTCCGGCATCAGCGCACGCGTGAGCGTGCGCGCATCGGTGTGTTCGTGGGCGATCACGCGTGCATCGGCGCGCAGCGAGGCGTGCAATTGCCCGCGCCCGACATCGATGGCGTAAACACGCGCGGCGGCTCGGGTAAGCAGCACGTGCGTGAAGCCGCCAGTGGACGCGCCGACATCGAGGCAGATGCGGCCGGCGGGATCGATGCCGAAGGCGTCGAGCGCGTGGGCCAGTTTGACCCCGCCGCGCGACACCCAGAGGTGCGGCGGCGTCACCGCCAGCGCCGCGCCCTCCTCGATCAAATCCGACGCCTTGGCCACCGGAACGCCATCGGCCGTGACCCCGCCCGCCTCGATCGCCGCGCGCGCCTTGGCGCGGCTTTCGGCGAGGCCCCGGGCCACGATCAGGACGTCGGCGCGGATGCGGGCCATGGTTTTGTGCTTGCCATGTTTTTGCGCTTGATTGGAGGGGGCTTGCGGGCAAGTCTCCGCGCCCAATGAGAACAATCACGGCATTCGGGGGAAATCGGCATGAGCGTTTCACGACGCGAACTTGGCGCGGGCGCGCTTGCGCTTTCCGCTACGGCGGCGGCCTGCGGCAGCTCCGGTACGGCGCCTAGCGTGACGGCTGAAGCGAGCGACGCGCTGGGCGATCTTGACGCCACCGGCATCGCCGCGCGCATCCGTGCGCGCGAGATCACCGCGATGGAAGCGTTGGACGCGGCCATCGCGCGCGTCGAGCGGGTCAATCCCGAGCTGAATTTCGTGGTCGAAAAGCAATACGACCGCGCCCGCGCGCAAGCGGCGGGGCCGCTGAGCGGTCCATTCGCGGGCGTGCCGACCTTGATCAAAGATCTGCTCGAATGGCGCGGCGTGCCGACACGCTACGGCAGCCGCGCGTTCGCCAATTTCGTACCCGACGCACAGCCGCCTTACATGGACGCGATTCTGGCGGCGGGGCTGGTGCCGTTTGGAAAATCGAGCACGCCTGAGTTTGGGCTCACAGCAACCACCGAGCCGGTGCTCGGCGGGCCGACGCGCAATCCGTGGGATCCTTCGCGCTCGTGCGGGGGATCGTCCGGCGGCGCGGCGGTGGCGGTGGCGACGCGCGCCGTGCCGATCGCGCAAGCGAGTGACGGCGGCGGCTCGATCCGCATTCCTGCGTCATGCAATGGCTTGTTGGGCCTGAAGCCATCGCGCGGCCGCACCGTCTCGCAGGGGCGCGCCGATCGCGGCTTTTCGATCTCGGTGTCTGGTTGCGTCAGCCGCAGCGTGCGCGACACGGCCGCATGGCTCTCGGTGACGGAAGCGCGCGGCCAAGGCGCGGCTTTCCAGCCGGTGGGCATGGTCACGGGGCCAAGCCAGCGGCGCTTGCGCATCGATGTGTCGATCCTCGATGCGCGTGGCGGCGAACCGCATGCGGACGTGCGCGCGGCCATCGAGGGCGTGGCTGAGCTGTGCACCTCGCTGGGGCATCACGTGCGCGAACGGCGCCCGCAGATCGACGGCGACGCGTTCTCGCAAGCCTTCACGATGTTGTGGGCGGCGGGCGCGGCGGAAGTTGTGGGCATGGTGCGGGCGCAAGCGCCGGGCGCCCCGCTCGATCAATTGTTCGAGCCGCTGACGCTTGGGCTTGCGCAGATGTTCACGAGCGCGCCGGCGGGCACGCTGGAGCGCTCGATTGCGGCGCTGCAGGGCTTCGACGCGCAATATGCGGCGTTCTTTGAAGACGCGGACGTGCTGTTGACACCGGTGCTGGCGCGGACGCCGCCGGCGATCGGCGAGCTTTCGCCGATGCGCGGCATGGACGGGTTCGAGGATGTGGCGGCCTATGTGGGCTACACGCCGCTGCAGAACGTCGCCGGGGCGCCGGCGATGAGCGTGCCGCTGTCGCAATCGCCGTCGGGCATGCCGATTGGGGCGCATTTTTCCGCCGCCAAGGGTCAGGAACGGCGCTTGCTTGAGCTGGCGTACGAATTGGAGCAAGCCGCGCCATGGGCCAGCCGGCGTCCGCGTGTGAACGCAGGCTGAAGCTTTGTTCCATACTCCCGCCGTGTTCTTGATTAGGCTTGCGCCCATGATTTTCCGTTCCGCCCTCGTCGCGCTTCTGGCAGCCGTTCTGGCCGCGCCGGCGTTCGCCCAAACGCAGCGCCAGACCGGCCAGCAATCGACGCCGGTGCGCACCGAGGAATGGTATCGGGGCCAATTGGTGGAGCTGTCGGAGGTGCTTGGCGGCTCGCACTATCTGCGGGTGCTCTGCGATGGGCGCCGCGATCAACGCTGGCGCGATTACATGCGCGGCGTGCTCTCACGCGAAGCGCGCTACCACGATCAATTGGTCGAAGGCTTCAACCGCGGCTATCGGCAGGAAGAATCGCGCTTCTCCAATTGCAGCCAACCCGCCACGCAAGCGGAAGCGGAATTGCGCGCGCGCGGCTTGCGCGTCGCTGGCGGCTTGAGCGCGCGTTACGGAGATCGCCCGCGTGACGAACCCGGACACTGACGCGCAAAAAGCCCGCGCGCTCGATCTGATCCTCGATGCTTGGGACAAAGCGTTGGCCGAGGGCGTGGAGCCCGAAGTGCTGGCGTCGGTCGGGCTCTACGCAACTTTGGTGGATATGATCGATCGCTTCGGCGCCGAGGCGGTGGCGGATTTCTGCGCGACGCTGCCAGCGCGCGTGCGCAACGGCGAGTTCACGTTGGGAGATGACGCGCAGAGTTAGCGCGTGCTCCAGATCTGCTCCAGCCACAACCTGTCCGGCGCGTCTTTGTCGGGGGCGCCGATGCGGGCGAGGAACAGGTGGCGGGCGATCTCGGCTTGGCTTTCGATGTTGTAGTTCTTCAACGTGACGGCCGATTTGGGCGCGTATCGATACGCCTTGGCGCCCAACGCGCCGAGCTTCGCCAGCGCCAGAACGCGGCCGTGCGCTGCCTGCCACACATGCATCAGCTCGTGAATGAACCAACCCTGCTCGCCCGACTTGGTTTGCGCGAAATCGCGGGCGGCGGGCCATTGCGCAAATACGATGGTGCGCCCGCGCGGCACCATGGCGCCGAAGCCGAGCTTCGGCGCTTGCAGCACGCGCAATGCAGGCCAATCGACCTCATCGGCGAAGACGACGCGGCCGAGCGCAATCTCACCCGCCGTAAGGGCGCGTTTCTCGAAGAGGCGCATCCGATCCATCGCCAACATTTTGCCCGCGCGCGACGGGCAAAAAAAGGGCGGCCCGACACGAGAGGCCGGGCCGCTGCTGGGAGGCTGGAGGGAGCTTAGGGCGTGCGCGTGACCACGTAGTCGCCGGTTTGGCTGCGGGTTTCGCCGTTGCGGCCCGTGACGGTGCGGGTGAGCGTGCCGGTCCCGTCGCCATTGCCCGCCCGTTCCGCATCAACGGAACGCGTGGTGCCGTCGGCGAAAGTGGTGTCGCGCGAGAGCGTGGCGCCGGTATCGGTGCGCGCGCGGGTTTGCTCCCATGTGGTGGTGACGCCTTGCCGGTCGGTGACGGCGCCAGACGACGTACATACGCCGTTGGCGCAACTGCCGCGCGAGGTTCTACGGATCGTGCTGCCGTCTTCGAAGGTGGCGGTGGCGTTCACATCACGCACGCCATTCCGGTTCGTCACGTCGCGTGCATAATCGATCTGGCCATGCGAGCTGGTGGTGATGTCGCCGCGAACGCTGCGCCCGGTGTCGGTGCGGGTGACGGTGAAATCACCGCTTTGCACGCGCGTTTCACCATTGCGCGTGGTCACCTCGCGCGAGGCGCTGTATTGGCCGGGGCCAGTGCGGATGCGTTCGGATTCGACTTGGCGCGTCGAGCCGTCGCGGAAGGTGGTAGTGCGATCGTGCGTGGCGGTTCCGCTGTGCCGATCGCGGCTGCGGCGGTCCTGCACTTGGCGGCCATTGTCGCCGGTGACAGTCACCTCGCGCGCGCCTTGCCCGCGATGGCGGCGCGCATCTGCGCTTTCGGCGGAAACCGCGAGCGCGGCCAACGCGCAGGCGGCAAACGCCGCCCAATGTGATCTTCGTTGCATGTGCGGAAGTCCCTCGTTCGATGTCCTCGCCTGATCTCAAACGCCGGACGCGGCAAATCCCGTCGCGACTTGTTGCGGGATTTTGCTAGGCTGACGCGTATGGGCGCGGGGTTCGAAATATTGGTGGCCCGAATTGAGACGCTGGCGCTGGACGCTGTCGTCAACGCCGCCAATCGCCAATTGCTGCCGGGCACAGGCGTTGATGGCGCGCTGCGCGCTGCGGCGGGGCCCGAGCTCACGCGGCTAACCACAACGATGGCGGCCATCGGCGATGGCGACGCGGTGCTGACGCCGGGCTTCGCGGCGCCGGCGCGTCATATCATTCACACCGCCGCGCCGGTTTGGGTTTTGCCCGGCGATGAAAGCGAGAAGATCGCGGGCCTTGGACGCTGCTATGCCAATTGCATTGCGCTCGCGGCTGAACATCGGCTGGCGTCAATTGCGTTTCCGTGCCTGGGCACCGGAAACTTTGGCTGGCCGCGCGATCTGGCGTGCAGCATCGCCATCGACCATGCGCACGCCGCGCGCTTGCGCGCGCCTGGCGTGACGCGAATTGTGTTCTGCTGCTTCACCGAGGCGGACGCCGCGCCCTATCGCGCGCGACTGGGATAGATCAGAGCGCTTCGAGGAACCGCATCGGCGCGCCGGCGCCAGGGGTGACCACGTCGCCGTCCCGCATGATCTGAAGCCCGCGAATGATGGTGCCCATGACCCAGGCCTTGGCTTCAAAGCCATCGAACGGCGTCCAGCCGCTGCGGGTGGCTTGATCCTCGTTGCGAATGGTGCGGCGGGCTTTCAAATCGACCAGGGTGAAGTCGGCGTCGTAGCCGAGCGCGATGCGGCCTTTGTTGGCGATGTTGAACACGCGTTGCGGGCCGGCGCTGGTGAGATCGATGAAGCGCGCGAGGCTCAAGCGCCCCTCGGCCACGTGCGTGAGCATCACCGGCACGAGCGTTTGCACGCCGGGCATGCCGGAGGGTGATTTCGGGTAGGGTTGCGCCTTTTCCTCGCGCGTATGCGGCGCGTGATCGGTGCCGAGCACGTCCACCACGCCTTGCGCAATGCCCAACGACCAAAGCGCAGCGCGATCCTTGGCGTAGCGAATGGGCGGGTTCATTTGCGCGAGGCCGCCGAGCTTCTCGTAGACGCCAGGCGCTTCGAAGGTGAGGAATTGCGGCAGCGTTTCGACGGTGGCGACGTCCTTCGCTGTCGCCAAATATTCCATCTCGATGGCGGACGACACGTGCAGCACGTGTACGCGTTTTCGGTGCTTGCGGGCGGCGGTGACGAGGCGCTGCACCGCGAGCAGCGCTGCTTGATCGTCACGCACTTCGGGATGGCTCGACCAATCGCCGTCGCGCGCGAGGCCCTTGCGTTCGATCAAGCGCGCTTCGTCTTCGGCGTGGAAGGCGCCGCGACGGGTGATGTTCTTCAGAACGTTGTTCAAGCCTTCGTCGTCGCTGACCAACAAGGTTCCGGTGGACGAGCCCATGAAGGTCTTCACGCCGCAGCAACCGGGCTGGCGTTCGAGTTCCGGGAGTTGCGCGTAATTGTCGGGCGAGGCGCCGGCGTAGAAGGCGTGATCGACGTGCGCGCGGCCTTTGGCGCGGGCGATCTTGTCGGCCAACGCGTCCACATTGGTTGTGGGCGGGGCGGTGTTGGGCATCTCGAACACGGCGGTGACGCCGCCGAGCGCTGCGGCGCGGGTGCCGGATTCGAGGTCTTCCTTATGGGTGTTGCCGGGTTCGCGGAAATGCACCTGGGTATCGATCACGCCGGGCAGCACATGCAGCCCTTTCGCGTCGATCGTTTGCCCCGCGCTGGCGGTGGCGAGATCGCCGATCGCAGCGATGCGCCCACCGCGCACGCCGATATCGCCTGGCCCCTCGCCTGCGTGGTTGGCGATGGTCCCGCCGCGCACGATGAGATCGTAAGTGCTCACCTCAAGCCTCCTGCGTGCAGCAGATCGAGGCTCGCTGCCTCAACCGCATCGACGCTGACATCGTCCATCAAAGACGCTTTCGCCGCGCCCGTCAGCAAATCTTCGAGCGCGCGGCCGCGCAAAGCGCGCGCGCGGGGACCGTAAGGCGCGCGCACGCGCTCGTCGGTGGGGCCGAACAGGGTGAGCGTCGGCGCGCCGACGGCGGCGGCAAGGTGCGTCAGCGCGTTGTCGTTGCCGATGCACAAGGTCGCGCGCTCAACCAAGGCGGCGGCGCCCAAAAGATCGAGATCGGCGCCGACATTGCTCGCCGGCACGCCATCGGCGTCGAGGCTCGACACGATGGCGGAGGTGGTGTCGTTGTCGCGCCGCGCCGCGCCCAGAACGCAGATGCGGGCGCCGGCGAGCGGGCCGCCGGCAAGGCGGCGCGCAACCGCGGCGAAGCGCTCGCGCGGCCAGCGTTTGGCTTCGTGCGAGCCACCGGGCGCGAGCACCAGCAGCGGCGTCGCATCGGGGAAGATCGCAGCGGCGGCGGCGCGGGCGCGGTCGTCGAGCCAGAGCTTGGGTTCGAGCGGCCGTTCTGCGCCGACTGCTTCAGCCCAATCCTCGACACGGTGACGCAGAATGGGCGCAGGCATCAAAGCCACGCGCCGGCGCGCGGGCGCGAGGCGCCCGGCGATGCTGTCGGCGGCGTCGATCATCAGATCGTAATGGGCGCCGCGCAGGCGCGCGAACACCATGAAACTGGCCATCGCCGGACGCGGCAGCCACACGCGCACCGCAGGCGCGGCGCGAAACAGCGCGGCGGCCTCGGGGCTGGCGGCGATGGTGAGCGTGTCGCCCTCGCCCAACACGTGCGCGAGCGCGCCGGTGGCCAGCACCGCCTCGCCTAGATCCGGGGGCGCAATGAACAAGAGATTGGCCATGGGCTGGAGCGGGTTAGGCGTGCGCCCGGTAAATGCCAAGTCAACACGCGCTTGCGGGCGCGCTTCAGCGGGGCCAAGTGGAGGCGATGTCACGTTTTGCCCTCAACCGGACCCTGATTGAAGTCACCGGCGCCGACACGCGGGCGTTCTTGCAGGGTTTGCTGACGCAAGACCTGGATCGGCTGGACGCCGCGCCGGTGACGTATGCGGCGCTGCTTTCTCCACAGGGCAAGGTCAGCGCCGATATGTTGGTGTGGGCGCGTGGCGATGGCGTCGTGCTGGATGTGGACCGCACGCGCGGCGAAGCTTTGGCGCGCAAGCTGGCGATGTACAAGTTGCGCTCGGCGGTGACGCTGCGCGATGTCAGCGACACGCATCAGGTGTTGGTGAGCGATGCGATGTTCGACGGCGCGACGGCAGATCCGCGACTTGCCGATTTGGGTTTTCGCGCGATTGCGCCGCGCGGCGATGCGGCCGATGGCGCAGCATGGTTTGGCGCGCGGTGTTTGAAGCTGGGCGTGCCCGATCTCGCGCGTGATGCGGGGGTGGACGAGGTATTCGGGCTTGAGGCGTTGCTGGAAGAATTGAACGGCGTCGATTTCAAAAAGGGTTGCTTCGTCGGCCAGGAGAATGTGAGCCGCATGAAGCGGCGCGCGACGACACGAAAGAAATTCTGTCCGATAACATTTGATGGCGCCGCGCCTGCGCCCGCGCCTGGCGCCTCGGTGAAAGCCGGCGAGGTCGAGCTTGGAACGGTGCGCGGCGGCGGCGACGGGCGGGCGATGGCGCTGCTGCGGCTCGACCGCGCGCTGGAGGCCGAACAGGCCGGGAAAATTCTCGCGGTGGGCGATCTCGCCGTGCGGCTCGATCCGCCCGCTTGGCTGATCCTGCCGCCACGTGAAGCGCACGGCGATTGACGCTCGCCAGGCTCAGGTTTAAGCGCCGAAGGACGCCCCACCCGACCGGGCGCGACTAAAGGGGACAAAGCGCTTGACCGTCGTCATCTCCGCGACTGGCCTTTGGACGCCGTCCGAAGGCATCAGCAACGACGAACTCGTCGCCTCGTTCAACACTTATGTTGAGCGCTACAACAGCGAGCATGCCGCCGAGATCGCGGCAGGCACGCTGCCAGCGCTGCAAACATCGTCGAGCGAGTTCATCGAGAAAGCGTCAGGCATCAAGCACCGCTACGTGCTGGACAAGAAGGGCATGTTGGATGTGGACCGGATGGTCCCCGACATCCCGGAGCGCCCGAACGAGTCACTGTCGCTGATGGCCGAGACCGCCGTGAATGCGGCGAAGATGGCGCTGGAACGCGCGGGACGCAAAGCCAGCGAGATCGACGCAGTGATCTGCTCGTGCTCGTCGCTGCAGCGGCCCTACCCGGCGTTGGCGATCGAGGTGCAAAATGCGCTGGGCGCGGGCGGCTTCGGCTATGACATGAACGTGGCCTGCTCCTCGGCCACGTTCGCGATCCAGAACGCCGCCGACATCGTGCGTGCGGGGCATGCACGCTCGGCTTTGGTGGTGAACCCGGAGCTTTGCACCGGCCACCTCAATGTGCGCGACCGCGACACGCATTTCATTTTTGGCGACGCCGCCGTCGCGGTGCTGGTGGAGCGCGCCGAGATTGCCCCGCCCGGCTCGTGGGCGATCCTGGGCTCGAAGCTGCAGACGCGTTTCTCCAACAACATCCGCAACAATTTCGGCTTCCTCAATCGCTGCGCGCCGGAATGGGCCAACTTGCCCGACAAGCTGATCGTTCAGCAGGGCCGCAAGGTGTTCAAGGAAGTGGTGCCGATGGTGTCGGAGATGATCCTCCAGCACATGGCTGAGCTTGAGCTGAAGCCCGACAATCTGCGCCGCATGTGGCTGCATCAGGCCAATTCGAACATGAACCGGCTGATCGCCGAACGCGTGCTGGGCCGCGAGGCGACGCAAGACGAAGCGCCGACCGTGCTGGACGAATACGGCAACACCGCCGGCGCGGGCTCGATCATCGCCTTCCACAATCATTCCGATGACCTAGTCGCCGGCGACAAAGGCCTGATTTGCTCGTTCGGCGCGGGTTATTCGGCCGGCAGCATTTTCATTCAGAAGGCCGCTTAGAAATTCGGCAGCGCGATCCGCTTCAGATCGCGCCGAATACGCCAGCGCGTGAACGCGGCGGCGGCGTAGACGATACACAGATACGCAAATGCTGCGCCGATCACGAGCGAGATGACGATGGCCGGCTCGAGCCCGCGCGCGATGCGCTGCGTGTCGGCGTCGATCGCGCCCCAGAGCGCGAGACCCACCGGTGCGATCGCGAACGGCATCAACAACAGGCCTTGGCGATCCATCTCGATGATCCAATCGACGCCGCTGAGGAATGGTTTGAGCAGCGGATTGCGCCGGGCCTGCGCGCGGGCGATGAGGCGCAGCGTTTCTTTGTCGTTGGGATCGAGGCGCAGCGCTTCGAGGGCGAGATCGTAGGCCTCGCTTGGCCGCTTCTGCGCTAACGCGCATTCGCTCAGCACGAAGAAGATGCGCGCCTGAGACGGATCGAGCGCAAGGGCTTGGCGGGCGAGCGCTTCGGCGTCGGCATAGCGCCACTGATCGAGGCGAAACGTCGCCATGTTGAGCAACGCGCCGACGCTTTCGCCGGCGCGCGCTTCGGCTTCATCGAACAATTCATAGGCGCTGCGCGCCTTGCCTTGCGCCAGACGCGCGGCGGCCAGCGCAAACAGCGCGTTGGGGTCGTCGGGATCGCCGGCCACCAGATCGGCCGCCAGCTCATCGGCCTCTTTGTACTTTTCGTTGCGCAACAGCGCATAGGAGAGCGCGCGCCGCACCAAAGGATCGGCGGGATTGATCTCTGCGGCTTCACGCGCGTGGGTGAGCGCGCCCTTTTTGTCGTCGGCGGCCATGCGGCAGAAGGCCAGCAGCGCCAGCGCGCGCGCATCGTTGGGATGGGCGGCCAACATCGCCTTCAAGCGCGCTTCCGCGCCTTTGTGGTTGTCGGCGTCCATCAACGCCATCGCCGCCTTCTCGTTGGCGAGGCGTATGAAGATGTCCGAAACCACGAGGCTATTTCGAGTGCTTGTCGAGGAAGGCGAGCACGTCGTCGTAGAGGCCGCTTTCGTTGGCGTACTTGGCGTAATTGCGCGCCTGCGACAGCCATTCGAGCGTTGTGGGGCGCAGGCCCTTCAGCGCCTCGGTGACGTGCTTTTGCTTCAACGGCACCACCTCCTCGGTGTCGAGACTCTCCTCGATCGCCAGATCGCAAGCGGTTTCGACGACGCCGACAAGATCGGCGCCGGAGAAGCCGCTTGTGGCGGCGACAATGGGATCAAGGCTGAGCGTTTCTTGCGGCCGCTCGGCAAGCGCGAGCTTGAGGATCGCCTCGCGCGCGTCTTTGTCCGGCGGCGGCACGAACAGCACGCGGTCGAAGCGGCCGGGACGGCGAAACGCGCTGTCGATCGCCCACGGCACGTTGGTGGCGGCGAGGATCAAGAGGCCCGTGTTGTCGGAGTTCACGCCGTCGAATTCGTTGAGGAACGTGGAAACGAGGCTGGCGCCGTGTTCGGCCTCGCCGAATTTGCGGCGCGCGGCGAGCGCTTCGATTTCGTCGAAGAACAGCACTGTCGGCGGCGACGCGCGCGCGGTGTTGAAGGCTTGCGCCAAACGCTTCTCCGACTGGCCGATATACATATCGAGGATCTCGGTGATCTCGATTGAAACGAACGCGGCGCCGACCTCGCCAGCGGTCGCGCGCGCCATCATGGTTTTGCCGCAGCCAGGCGGACCGTAAAGCAGCACCCCGCCGCCGCTTTTCTTTTTGAAGCGATCGAACAAGGCCGGCTTCTGGAACGGCAGGATGATCTTGCGGTGAATTTCCTTCTTCACCTCGGCCAAGCCGCCGACGTCGGCGAAGGTTCTTGCTTCGCGCGCGCTCAAGCCCGCGGGCGGGACTGTTTGCTCGACACGGCGGCCGCGCAGATCGACCACCTTGTCGCTGCCGCGCGCATGGCGGGCGGTGAGCACGGCCTGGAGTTCGTCACTGGCGAGCGTCGGATCGGCTTTGATCGCGGCGCTGTAGTGCTCGGCGGCCTCGCCCAAACGATCGAGCGAGACGAACGCGCGGGCGCGCGCGAGCACGAGCACGGGTTCGGCGCCGGCGGCCCACGCGAGTGCTGCCTCGCCCTCGTCGGCTTCCACCAAGAAAGCGGCGATGGCGGCGCGCGTGTCGGAATCGTAACCTGGGATCACGCCTTCGGTGAGCCAGACCACCGCGTCGTCGGGATCGACAGCGTCCTTCGCCGCACGCAGAACTGCACGCGCCAAACCGTTCTTACCGGGCGCGAGCTTGGCGGCTTCGATCAGATCGCCAAGCTCGCTCACGCGGGCCTCGTTTCAGTGAACGTGTTCGTCGGCGAAATCTTCATCGTGGCCAAACCCCTGCTCGCCGCCGTCATCGGCGCCCGGCGCGTCGCGGACACTGGGCGCCGAAATTGTCGGCGGCGTGGCGAACGGGCGGATGCCGAAGGCGGTGTGGATCTCGGAGGGGAAATACACCGTGCCGCCACGCACTGTCATGCGAACTTGGCGGATGGCGCTGATGTCGGCGGTGGGATCGCCGGGCACGAGCAGGAAATCGGCCATTTTGCCGCGCTCGATCGAGCCGTAACGCTGGTCGCGGCCGAGATATTGCTCGGTGCGCAAGGTGGCCAGCGAGAGCGTCTCCGAGGCGGAGATGCCGGCAGCGACGTAGAGCTCAAGCTCGCGGTGAAGCGTGAAGCCAGAGCCTTCGTCGGTGCCGGGCAGCAATTGAATGCCGCGGCGATGCAGCAGCGCCATCGTTTCGAGCAGACGCTGAAAGGCGGCGTGGTAGCGCGCATCCTCGGCGGCGTCCGCGAGCGGCACGAACGTGCGCTTGCGCGCGCGCTGATAGCCGATCGGCATGTGATCGAGGATCGCCGCGAACGCGGGCGGATTTTGCCGCGCGCGGCTCAGCATGAAGTTTTCCAACGTCACCGCCGTGGCGTCGAGCGCGACATTGTTGCGGCGCATGAGATCGATGGTGCGCCGCACGGGGCGTGAGTTGAGATTGAGTTCGGCCGCGCGCGCCATCGCCGTGAGACGGAAGGCGGTGCGGGTGTCTTCGCCAGGCTGGATGAGCCAGCCGAGCATCAATTGGTTGATGTGGGCGATGTCGTCGTAGCCGGCCTCGATGGCCTGATCGGGATGCACGAACGCCGGCACGTGGCCTGTCACTTTCATGCCGAGGCGATGGGCCTCCGCTGCAACCGGCGCGACCCAGGCGGGATCGAGCGAGTTGTAGATCTTGATCTGGTAATAGCCGTGCGCGGCATACCAGCGGACGCCATCGAGCGCTTCTTCCAACGTGCCGGCGATGATGCCGTTGCGCGCGGAAAACTGGCTGCGGCCTTCGAGGAAGCCGTTGGCGATCACGCGCGGACCGGCGAGTTCACCGGTTTCGAGCTGCGCCATCATCCGTGCCAGGCGCTGATTGTTGTTGCCCTGATCGCGCACGCTGGTGACGCCGACGGAGAGATACAGGAGCGCGCTCTGCGGCGAGGTATGGGCGTGCATGTCGTGCAGGCCGGGGACCAGCACGCCGCCTTCGCCGTCAATGTTGTAGCTGTCGGCGCGGGTTTCGTTGGCGCCTTGCGCTTCAACTGAGGTGATGACGTCGTTGTAATAGCTGACAGCGCTGAGCGGGCCGACGCGACCGGTGGCTGGATCGAACACGCGGACATTGCGGATACGGACGGGCGCATCCATGCGATGAGCGAGCTGTTGGGCGAGCGCGCGGTAGCGTTCGCTTTCGAGCGCTTGCGCCATCGTGTGCAGCGCTTCTTCTTGATCCTCGTAGCCCTCGCGCACGGCGACCGAGCCGCTCGAGACCTCCGCTAGAAGGCGGTTGTCGCGATCGAGCATGAAGTAACTTGGCGAAAGGCCGAGCCCGATCAGGCGGTAGATCGTGCCTTGCGTGCGGCGGGCGCCGGCGCCGAACTCGACGCGGCGCACCTCTTCGAGGCGCATCGTCCCGCCGGGCAGCACGTTGAGCTGATGGTTGGGGGCTGCAAGCAAAGCGCGCGCGTAGAGGCCCTGGCTCCAGGGCGTGTCGTCATTGACGATGTAGAGCATGGGCCGCACGGCGGGCGCGGAGCCTTCGTCGGCCTGGCTTGACCAATTGGCCGTGCCGCCGGTTTGGGTGAACACCTCTTCCACCGCGCCGCCGAAAGTGGAGCGGCCAGTGACGCGCCATTCGCGCGGCAGGCCCTCGGCGCCGAGCGAAATGCGTTGCTGCAAGCGCGGGCCACGGCCGTTGTTGTCGACGACATAGTCGATCGACACATCCGCGCCGGTGGTGGTGGCGCGCACGTGGCCGACATTTTCGCCGTTCTGGATGATGACGTAGCGCTCTTCGCGCCCAGCTTGTTGCGCGATCGCGCTAGAGCTCAGCGCGACGGCGCAGAGCGCCGCCGCCGTCAGAAATGGCTTCCACATATTGGCCCCCTCACAAGGCTTTTTTGCTCAGCTTACCAGCCGCACTCACGGCCTTCGTTTTGTTCCTCAAGCCACGCCATCAGCGGTTGGAAGTAGCGCACCATCGAGCCGCCATCCATTTGACGCGTGCCGGTGAAGGCTTCGAGCGCATCCGGCCACGGACGCGAAGCGCCCATTTCCAACATCGCGTTGAAGCGCGCGCCGACTTCGCGGTTTCCGTAAACGGTGCAGCGATGCAGCGGGCCGCTCCAGCCGGCTTGCTGGCAGGCGGCTTCGTAGAATTGGAACTGCAGCACGTAGGCCAAGAAATAGCGCAGGTACGACACGTTGTTGGCGATGTGATACTTGGCGCCTGGATCGAACGCGTCGGCCGGACGGTCGTTCGGCGGGCGGATGCCCTGATACCGCTCACGCAATTCCCACCAAGCTTGATTGTATTGCGCCGGCGTGATTTCGCCGCGGAACACGCGCCAGCGCCATTGATCGACCGTCAGCGCGAACGGCAGGAACGAAATCTTGCCGAGCGCCTGCTCCATCAACAAACCTGTATCGGCAGAGGCGGGCGGAATCTGGTTGCGTCGGATGACGCCGATCTGGGCCAAATATTCGGGCGTGCCGTTCAGCGCGATGAAATCGCCGATGGCTTCGTGGAAGCCGTCATTGGCGCCGTTCTGAAAGAGGAACGGCTGATTCTGGTAGGCGCGTTGATAATAATTGTGCCCGAGCTCGTGGTGCACAGTTTGGAAATGCTCGGCGTTGATCTGGATGCATTGCTTGATGCGGATATCGTCGCGCGCATCGAGATCCCAGGCCGAGGCGTGGCAGACGACGTCACGGTCACGCGGACGCGTGAGCAGCGAGCGTTCCCAGAACGTGTCCGGCAATTCCGGCAGACCGAGCGAGGTGTAGAAACGCTCACCGGTTTCGACCATGCGCACCGCGTCGTAATTCTGTCGCACGAGTTGGCGGGTGAGATCGTAGCTGGCGCGGCTTTGGCGCGGGCCGGCGATGTCGTTCAGAGTCGTCCAATCCTGCGCCCACATATTGCCGAGCAGATCGGCGCGGATCGGTTGATTTTCCGGGACGACGGTGTCGCCGTAACGCTGGTTGAGCCGCGCGCGGACGTGGCAATGCAATTGTTCGTAGAAGGGCTGCATCTGACCCCAGAGCCGCTCGACCTCGCGCTCCATGTCGGCGGAGGGCATGTCGTAATTCGAGAGCCACATGTCGGCGACATTCTGGAAGCCAAGCTCGCGCGCGCCTTCGTTGGAGATTTCCACCATGCGCGCATAGTCGCCCGCCATGGGGGCCGCGACCGCGTGCCACTCAGTCCACATCTCTTCGAGGCGGGCGGGATTGTGTTCCGTGCCCATCAAGGTCTCGAGTTCGTCGAGCGCGACTTGGCGGCCTTGGTAATCGATGCGCCCGGTTGAATAGCGCGAAGCCAGACGCGTGTTGATGGCGGCGAGCTCGGCGGCGGCGCCTTCGCGCTGCGGCGCCGGCAGTGAGAGCGACAAGCGCAGGAGATCGATCTTGCGGCGCGTCTCGGCCGACATGTCGACATTGGCAAATCGCGCCGCGCCTGCAGCCAGCCGCACGCGCGCTTCGGTGCCTTCAGCGTCGGAACGCTGTTGCAGCCATTCGGTGTCGTAATTGATGTAGGTGTTGTAGAGCCAGGCGATGCGGTTCTCGCGCTCGGACATGGTGGTGAGATCGCGCTCAGCGGCCTCGACGTAAGCTTGCGCGTCGGCGGCTGTTGGCCCTGCGGCCGCGGCGGGCTGCTCGGCGACTGGCGTTGTGGCGCAGGCCGCGAAGGCGGCGATGGCGATGAACGACGCGGCGGTTTTCAGAAGCGGTTTCGCGAACATCCGATCTCCCCTTGTTTTTGGTTTTGTCGGCTGAGCTATTTTTGGACGGATGTAGGGCCGGCTACAACCCGAAAAACTAAAGTTCCAAAAATCTAGAGACCTTCGGCCGCCAGCCATTCGATGCCGTCAGCGGACATCATGAACACGGCGGCCTGCTGCGGTTTGGCGCCGACGGCGGCGAAGAAACGCTGCGCCACCTCGTTGCCGACACCAGTGGTGATGGTGAGTTCCCGCGCGCCGAGGTCCCGCGCGCGCTGGGCGACCGCCGACATCAGCAGCCGGGCGACGCCACTGCGGCGCTGATCGGGCGCAACATAAAGTTCGCACAGAACCAGGTTCGGTGCGGCGCGGCGGACGTCGTAGCTTTTGGTGATGATGGCATGAGAATGGATTGGCGCGTTCTGCCGCTCTTGGGCGACCCAAGCTTCGAACAGTGCGTTTTGGCCAAAGGCGTGGGCGCGGATGCGGTCCGCATCGAGGACGGACGCGCCGCCCTCCTCCGCGGCGGCGGCGGCGGCCAGCTTCGCGATCGCGTCGGCGTCGCGGGCGATTGCGCGCCTGATCTGCACCATCGTCAGCGGGCCTCCAGCGCCCGCTCACGCATGTAAGCGCGTGCTCGCGCCGAGCGCCAGCGTTTCAACGCCGGAAAACGATCAGAGAAGGCTCAGTGGTCGCCAAACGGGGCGATCGGGCGATCCTCTCGGGATTCCCAATCGTCACCATGCGAACGGCGCGACATCCATGCGCCAACCAGGGTCAGGCCTACGACGATGCCGACCGCGACGAGGAACCAGAAAAACATGGCGTCCTGCTTTCACGGGCTTTGCGGCCCGCACCCATCACATCGCCCCGCTCCGGCTAATTTCAATGCTTGTCGCACGGGAATCAGCAGTGCGCGAGGGCAGACCGAACCAAACGCGGAGCCAAGCTACGCGCCGAACCAGCTCGTAACCCAGCCAGCACCCCAACAGGGTGAGTGCGATCAGAGCCGGCGCCTCGATTTCGGGAGGCCAGCCGAGCTGGTTCAGGTTGTAACCGGCGACGACGATGATGGTTTGGTGGAGCAGATAGAACGGGAAGATCGCCAAGGTGAAATAGCGCCGGATCGGCGTGTCGGCATTGGCGAGGTAAAGGTGCGCGAAGCCGAAGGCGGCGACGATCGCGCCCCATGCTTGCAACTCGCGCAGGCCATCGCCGAGCGGATAGAGCCAGCCGGGGATTGCCTCGCGCCCTTCCCAAATCGCGCGCAACACTTCGAGCGTCGCGTAGGCAGCCACCGCCAAGCCCAGAGCAAGCCAACGCTGGCGCACACAGGCCGCGAAGAATGGCTCGAATTTGGCGATGCCGAAGCCGAACAGGAATGTGGTGAGGTAGATGGCGTGCAGGTACCAATCGTCCACCAGCGCATGGGTGTCGCCGAAGATCGGCTCAAGCGTGACGCGCGCGGTGAAGAAGAAGAGCCACGGCGTCAGCAACAGGCCCGGGCCGCAGATCAGCCAGCTGAGCGCAGCTGGCGCGCGCCGGATCAATGGCGCGAGCGCGATGGCGATCAGCGTGTAAACGATCAGATACGCGACGAACCACATGTGATTGTAGGTCGGCGTAATCAGGCAGCCGTCGGCGCCGCACCAATTGCCGGAGGCGGTGATGTAGCGCTGATAGAATGCGCCCGGCTCGATAGGGCCGAAATGGCGGACGACCTCGTAATAAGTCTGCGGCGGGACGATCACGAGGATCGCCAGGATGAGCGGCGGAACCAATCGCCCGAGCCGCGCCCAGGCGAGCGCGCCCGGCTGCATCTTGTCGGCCATGAACCGGGTCGCCACCCCCGAGATCAAGAACAGCAGCGTCAGCCGCCAGGGGTTCAGCGCACGCATCAGCGGCTCGATGGCGGCCGAGGCGTGGTCCGATTTCACGTGCCAGTCCCAGGTCACGTAGAACATGCCCACGTGATAGAGGATCAGCAGGCCAAACGCGGCGATGCGGAGCCAGTCGAGGTCGAAGCGGCGTTGGGGCGTGGGCAATGTCATGGGCCGGCTTGTTCCCGCAGCCGGCTGGCGGCGCTACAAGCTTGACGCGCCTGGGCGCCAGGCAGGGACCAGCGGGGAGCACACGGTGACGAGCGGCGAGCCAGCCGGGACGAGCGGGGAGCGCCGAATTCCCATGGCGTGGCTGTTCATTGCCGCCGTCGGGGCGATTGTGGCCGCCGTCAACGCGACCTCGGACATTCTGGAAGCGCAACGGGCGGGGCGTGACCTCGAAGCGATCGAGCCGTTCATCTGGGAGGCGACCAGCTTAGCCGTAATCCTGGCGATGGCGCCGTTGATCGAGCTGGCGCTGCGGCGCTGGCCGCCGGCGCTCAAGCTGCGACCGCTGTTGATCCATGCTGGGCTGACGCTTCCCTTCGCGCTCGGCCACGTGCTGGGGGTGTGGGCGCTGCGGCACGGCGCTTACGCGCTGCTCGGGGGAAGCTACCGCTTCTTCGAGGGCGGCGTGGCGATGCGGTTCCTCTACGAATGGCGCAAGGACGTGCTGATCTATGCCGCGATCGCGGCCACCTATTGGGTGTTCGAGCGCGCCCGTGCGGTCCCCGCCACGGCGCCCGCCGCGCCGGCAGACGCGCGGATCGAAATTCGCGACGGCGCGACGGCGGTGTTCCTGCCGCCGGGCGAGATCTTCTATCTCGAAGCGGCGGGAAATTACGTCGAGGTTCACACCAGCGCCCGCACGCACCTGGTGCGCGGCACCTTGGCGTCGTTCGAGACACGGCTGGCTGCACACAGGTTCGTGCGCGCGCACCGCTCGCGGCTGGTGAACCGCGCACGCATACGCGCGCTGAAGCCCACGCCGAGTGGCGATGTTGAAATCAGCTTCGATGACGGCCGCACGTTGATGGCGAGCCGGCGCTTTCGGGCTGCGCTGGAAGCTTAAGCCGCGCGCAAGGCGCTGCGAGCACGGTCAATCGTGGCAGCGAGACGATCGCGGAGCTCAGGCGCAGTCGTATCGCCGAATTGGCGCGCCATGCCCATGAGGATGTGGGACGCCTTGTGTTCGCCGTTGATGTCAGCGAGCTGAGCCACGGCGCTGGCGCGTGAGAGAAAGCTAGGCAAGGCGCCCGGCTCGCCAGCGGCGAACGCACGCACATGCAATTGCCGGAGGCTGGCGTTCAGCGACGGCGGATGATCGGCCAAGTTCAAACGGCGGCGCTCACGCAAGCGAAAGCGCGCTTTCGCGCGCCGACGGTCCGGCCCGAAAAATGTCTCGCAATCCACCCAAAGCACGTTGGTCTAGCCTCACCTCGCGCAGGTCGCAGCATGCGAGCAGTCGCGCGATCGTGGCCTTTGTACCACGGTGTGATTAGCGCTTTGTTGTGGGGCGTGAAGAAAGTGTGACTAACGCGCGTCAACCTCAACGCGCGTTAGTCACGAAGTGCGCTGCTTACGGTGTGGGCGGTCGCAGACGCACATCAGCCGGCACTGGGAACGGGAAGCCCAGCTTCGCAGAGCGTCCGCGCACGCGATTTTGCGCTTGGCATTGGTGCGTGCAATTCGTGGCGGGCGGCGCCACTTCGTGCGCGTCTTCACCGGTGACGAAGCCCATGCGGCCGCCGCTGGAGACATCCCAGATCGACACCTGTCCGCAATGCTGCACGGTGGCGAAGGCGCCAGTGCGGGTGCGGATCTGATTGGAGCATGTGGGCGAGTTCACGCGCGTGGCCACTTGCGAGCTGTCACGGGCGATGAAGCGACGCGCGGTATCGCTGCCGATGTTGATGCGCGCCGAGACTTGCACGGTCGTATCCTTGTACGGCACGAAATCGCCTTCGCGGGCGCGGAAGTTCGGGTTGTCGTAATAGAACACGCCCGGCGCCAGGATGTGCGTGAAGCGCGTCGTGGCGCCGTCGCCGCGTTCCGGTTCGGCTTGGTAGATGCCGCCGCCGGCGCAATCCTTGGCTTGAATCTTCATTGACAGGCCAGAACCTGTGCGCGTGATCTCGATGCCCTCTTCATCGATGTCGACGCTGATCGCGCTGGTGAGCGTCAGGCCGCGATGGTCCGGACGTCGTTCGCTCCACACCACGGTGCGGACGCCGCCGGTCATGTCGAGCGCGTTGGCGGCGCCCGTGAACAGGTAGTTTTCGACACCGAACGAACTGGTGACGAGGGTGAATTCCACATAGCGGCCGACGATCTGGATCGTCGAACCGAAACGGCCGGCCGGAATGTTGGTGCGCCCGACCGTGGCGACGGTCGCGCCATTGGTGAGCCCGACGACACGGAAGCCGCCGCCTTCGCAGCCTTCCGAACGCGCCGCATGCGCGTCCGTTGGCGACAAGAATGTAAGCGCCGCGACAGCGGCCGCCCCGGCGCAAACCGAAGCAAATGATCGATGTAGATTGGGCATTGCAGAAGTCCTCCCGAACATCGTCGGTGCGCCGAAAACGCACGAACGCCGAGGGGGGAAGGCAGCCCGCGATGCGGTAGTTCCTGGAATCGCCTCAACGATTTTATTCCCGCCGACTGCAAATATATTTGCGCGAACCGGCTCGCTCGGCGCCTCGAACCGGCTTAAGGGCGAACGCGATGGCCAAGGCCGCTTCACCGTCCGCGAAATCCGCGCCACGCGCGTGGCAGCGTATGCTGTCGGGCCGGCGGCTCGACCTGCTCGATCCTTCGCCGCTCGATATCGAGATCGAGGACATTGCGCAGGGCCTGGCGCGCGTGGCGCGCTGGAACGGGCAAACGATTGGCGCCAATGCGTTCTCGGTGGCGCAGCATTCGATCGAAGTGGAGCGCATCTGCCGCAAGCTGGCGCCGGACTGGGGCAAACCGCTGAGGCTGATGGCGCTGCTGCACGATGCGCCGGAATACGTGATCGGCGACATGATCAGCCCGTTCAAAGCCGCCCTCGGGCTCGATTACAAAGCCTTCGAGGCAAAGCTCGAGGCGGCGATCCATTTGCGCTTCGGCTTGCCCGCCCACCCGACCGCCAGCGTCAAAGCCGTGATCAAGCGGGCCGATCTCATCTGCGCGTATTTCGAAGCCGTGCAGCTGGCCGGCTTCGAGGAGGCGGAGGCCAAGCGCTTTTTCGGCGCGCCGCCACGTGAAATTCGGCTGAAATTGACGCCTCAACCGATCGCTGACGTGCAGGAAGCCTTCTTGAAGCGCTTCCGGTCGCTGCTCGATCCGGCGTAAACTCGCCCCATGGCCATCATCGTCTGTTCCCTCTCGCGTGCGTCCGAGATCGCGCGTGAACGTAAAGCCTCGCACGTTGTCGGCTTGCTCGATCCCGGCACGGCGTTTCCCGAAATCGCCGGCATGCCGGAAGAAAGACGCTTGCGGCTTTCGCTGCACGACATCGAAGCGGAAGAAGACGGGTTCGATCATCCCGCCGATCCCCACATCGCCGCGATCCTCAACTTCGTGCGCGCATGGCCGCGCGAAGCGCCGATCCTGATCCATTGCTACGCCGGCATCTCGCGCTCGACCGCGACCGCTTACATCACGGCGTGCGTGCACAATCCGGAGGTCGACGAGGTCGAGATCGCGCAAGCACTGCGCAAGGCATCCTCCACCGCCAGCCCGAACCGGCGCATCATCGCGCTCGCCGATGCAGCACTCGGACGCGAGGGCCGCATGACGCGCGCGATCGAGGCAATCGGGCGCGGGCCGTCTTGGTGGGAAGTCGGTGAAGCGCAGCCGTTTTCATTGCCGGCGCAGTTCGGCCGATGAACAGCGCGCCCCGCGTCGTGATTGGGCTATCAGCGGTCATCGTCGCGGCGACGGAAGACGCACCGTACGTGGTGGTGACGCGCGAGCAGGATGCGTATGCGGGCTTGCCGTTCGGCCCGTTCGATCCGGCGGGTGACCGCACGCTTGAGCTTTCGCTGCGGCGCTGGGTGAGCGAACAGACCGGCTTCGACATCGGTTACGTGGAGCAGCTCTACACCTTCGGCGATCGCGGCCGCGAGGCGCCGCTGCCGGATATCGCCTCCACGCCGGATCGCTTGATCTCGATTTCCTATTTGGCGCTGACGCCTTCGCGCGCCGCCCTCGATCGCGCGCAAGCGCGCTGGCGCTCTTGGTACGAATTCTTTCCGTGGGAAGATTGGCGCGATGGCCGCCCTGCTCTGATCGATCGCGACATCGCACCGGCGTTGAAAGCCTGGGCGCACGATGCGAACGACCGGCGCGCGCGTGTGCGGCTTGCGTTCGCGCTGGATGGCGCGGTGTGGAACGAGGAGCGCTCGCTGGATCGCTACGAGCTCTTGTACGAGGCGGGTTTGGTGGCGGAGGCGGCGCGCGATCATGGCCGCGGCGAGAGCGGGCCCAATCTGGGCGAGCCGATGATCTCCGATCACCGCCGTATCTTGGCGACGGCGATGGGGCGGCTGCGCGCGAAGATCAAATATCGTCCGGTGGTGTTTGAGCTGGCGCCGGAATTGTTCACGCTGCTCAGCCTGCAACGCGTTGTCGAAGCGATCGCCGGGCTTTCACTGCACAAGCAGAATTTCCGCCGCTTGCTGGAGCGCACCGGGCTTGTTGAAGGCGCGGGCCAGTTCGACACAACGAGCGGAGGCCGCCCAGCCGAGCTGTTCCGCGCCCGCCGCGCAACACTGGCGGAGCGCCCTGTTGGCGGCGTCCACGTTCCGGCGCCGCGGGGCGACTAAAACAGATTGCCCTGATCGCCGCCGGGTTTGCCGGGCTTACGCTTCGGCGCTTCGCTGGGCGCGGGATCGATCACCGCTTTCTTGGCTTCGTCAGCGAAGGTGAGCAGCACCGCGTCGCCGCTATTCAGTTCTTTGGCCGAGCGCACCAAAGTGCCGTCGTCGCGACTCACCATCGTGAAGCCGCGCGCCAGGATGCTTTTGTGCGAAAGCCCATCAAGCATGCGCGCGGAGGCGTCGAGGTGCCTGCGATGCGCTTCGATGGTGCGGGCGATGGCGGGCGTGAGCCGCGCGGCGGCGGCGGCAAGCTTCTCGCGCCGGCGCGTCACGTCTTGCTGCAGGGCTTGCGGGCGCAAGCGCGCGGCGACCTTGTCGAGCTTCGATTGCGCCGCGCGCGTGTTCGACACGAGCGCCGCGTTTAGGCGCTCTGCCGCGCGATCGAAGCGCTGCTGCGGAATCTGGAACAATGTTTCCAGTCGCGGCAGCCGGCCGCTGGCGGCGCGCAATTCGGTGCGGCGGCGCTCGAGCCCGCGCACCAGGCCGCCCTTCAAGCGCCCATCGAGCACGCCCATGCGCTCGATCAGTTCAGCGCGCACCGGCACCGCGCGCTCGGCGGCGCCGGTTGGCGTGGGACAGCGCAGGTCCGACGCGAAATCGATCAAGGTGGTGTCGGTCTCGTGGCCAACGGCAGAGATCAGCGGAATGACGCTCTCGGCGGCGGCGCGGACAACGATCTCTTCGTTGAACGCCCACAGATCTTCAATCGACCCGCCGCCGCGCGCGACGATCAGCACGTCAGGCCGCAGCGCGCCCTGCATGGCGTTGAAGCCCTTGATGGCGCGCGCCACTTGGCCCGCCGCCTCCGGTCCCTGCACCAGCACCGGCCACAGCAGCACTTTGCGCGGGAAGCGTTCTTCGAGGCGATGCAGGATGTCGCGGATCACCGCGCCTGTGGGCGAGGTGACGACGCCGATCACGCGCGGAATGTAGGGGATCGGCTTTTTGCGCGAGGGCGCGAACAAACCTTCCGCCGCAAGCCGCGCTTTCAGCTTTTCCAATTGCGCCAGCAACGCGCCGACGCCGGCCGGCGACATGCGCTCGGCGATCAATTGATATTGCGAGCGACCCGGATAGGTCGAGAGCCGGCCCTCGGCGACGACCTCAAGCCCCTCCTCCGGCTTAAAACCAAGCTGGGCGACGTTGGCCTTCCACATCACTGTTGAGATGGTGGCGTTCTCGTCTTTCAGATCGACGTAGAGGTGGCCCGATTTGGCCACCAGCACGCGGCCCAATTCGCCGCGCACGCGCACTCGGTCGAAATTGGTTTCCATGGTGCGCTTAACTGCCTGCGCCAGCTCGGAGACCGAGAGCTCAGGCAAGTTCGACTGTGCTGGGGTGGCGGGCGCCGTCTCTGACATCTCTTTCATATAAGCCGACTCGCCCGCCTGCGCCGCCACAGCTACAACATACCCGGCTGGGGAGCCGCGGGGGATCGCATGGCGTTTGACGCGAACGACTTGTCGCCGCACGAGCAATTTGTCGTCGACCGCACGCGCGAGGGCGAAGTCGCTGATTTCACGCCAATGGCCGGCCCTGGCGGGGCCAAGCCCGCGGTGCGTGCGGGGTTTTTGCGCAAATTGCTGCTGGGACTCGACCCGGCCTGGCCGGTGCGGACGCCGGGCGTGCGGATCAAGGGCGTGCGGCTGGAAGGCGCGCTCGACCTTACCGATTGTACAGGCGCGGGCGGCGCCGGATTGCCGGCGCTGACCTTGATCGGCTGCGACGTTGGCGAGGCCATCGATATCTCGCATGCGCGGCTGGCGCGGGTGTCGCTGCGCGACAGCCGGCTGCACGCGATCGTGGCCGATGAAACGGTCATCGACGGCGAGTTCGATCTGAGCGGCATCGCTCCGCTTGGCGGCGCGCCTGGAACCGAAACGCTCAAGCTGCGCGCGCGCGGCGCCAGCATTGGCGGCGACCTCAGCGCACGCGGCGCAAAATTCGCGCGCGCGGCCGAGAGCGACGAGGACGCGGTGTTCCTGCAAGGCGCCGAGATCGGCGGCAACGTGCTGTTCGACGATGGATTTGAATCGTTCGGGGGCGTTTGGCTCGTCGGCGCGCGGATCGCCGGGCGCGTTCAATGCGACGGCGCGGTGATGCTCAATCGCACCGATGACGGCGCCGGCGAGGCGTTCGTCGCGGCCGACGCGCACATCGGCGGCGCATTGCGTTTGCGCGGCAAGTTCAAGGCCGAGGGCCAAGTCAATGTGTTCGGCGCGCGCATTGGCGGCGATCTCGATCTCACTGGCGGCTCGTTCCGCAACGATGGCGGCGCGGCGCTGATCCTCAGCAATTCGGAAATCAGCGGCCAAGTGTTGGGCGGCGCAAAGATCGCGGGCCAAGTCGCCGCGCAAGGCGCGCGCGTTGGGCGCAATTTCGATCTGCGCGGCGCCGAGATCGCCCACCCGATCAGCGGCCCGGCGAAATTCGGACGCGCGATCGACGCGCCTAATCTCAGCGTTGGCGGCGCGGCGTTGCTGCATGGCGCCAACATCAAGGGCGAGACGTTCCTCGCCGACGCGCGCATCGACGGCTACCTCGCCTTCGGCGGCGGGCGCTTTATCCATCCGGGCGGCTGGGCCATCCGCGCGCCGAACGTGCGCGTTGGCGGCAACCTCACCTTCAAGATCGCCGACAATGGCTACGCCCCGCACGGACAGAAAACCGTGATCGAAGGCGGCGCCAAGTTCGACCGCGCGCAAGTCGACGGCGCGGTCGCGTGGGTTAATCTGGAGCTGCGCGGCCCCGGCCCCGAAGGCGGCAAGGGCGCGGTGCTATCGTTCGCACACGCGCGGATCGCCGGCGCTTTGCAGGCGAAGGCGTTGACGTTGCAGCAAGACGGCGCGGTCGATCTCACCGGCGCGTCCTGCGCGTCACTGCAGGATGATTTGAAGAGCGGCTGGGGCGCCGACGCAGCGCGGCTTGGGCTTGAAGGTTTCGCGTACGGTCGACTTGATGGCGCCGGCAAGGACGATCGCTGGCGGCCTCGGCTGAACTGGCTGAAACGCGCGCAGCGCGAGGGCGAACGCTTTTCGCCGCAACCGTTCTCAGCGCTGGCGCAAGTTTACGCACGCGCCGGACGCCGCGAGGATGCGCGACGCGTTCTGCTGGCGCAGCACGATCAGCGCACGTTCCTGGCGTCGGCAGGGCCGCTGACATGGACGCTCTCGTCAGCGTTCGGTTTGGTTGCGGGTTACGGGTTCGCGCCGATCCGCGCGGCGCGGGCGTTGGCGCTGTTCTTGGTGCTTGGGGTGCTGGGCGTACTGGCGATGGACGCGCAAGGCGCGCTCGTCAACACGGAGGGCGCGCGCTGCGGCGGCGCGATAGAACCGGCGCTTTACGCGATCGATGTGGCGCTGCCGGTGATCGATCTCGGCCAACAAGCGCTCTGCTCGCCCGGGCGCGCGCCGGGGGCTGAGCTTTATGCCGGCATGACGCTCGGCGAGAGCGAATGGCGCTTGTTCGAGGGCGCGGCGCTCTGGCGTTGGGCGCATGCGCTCTACGCCATTTTGGGCGCATTGCTCGCCGCGCTTGCGATCATCACTTTCTCCGGCGTGATGAAACCGAAGGACGACTAACGCTGCAAGCGCGCGATTGCGGCGATCGCGTCGGCATCGTCTGGGAATTTGGCCAGGTAAGCGTTGTAAGCGGCGATTGCATCGGCGCGCGCGCCGTTCAGGCGTAGAGCTTCGGCCATGCTCCAAAGCGCGCTGGCGGAGTCCGGAAATGTCTCGAGGTTGAAGCCCAACAGCGCCAGGCCGGCGTCGCGCTGGCCTTGGTGGATGGTCTTGTAGCCGTAAACATCGATGACAGATTCCCGCGCGCGCCGAGACGGATCGCGCGCGGCATAGAACGCGCGCGCCCGTGCGGGATCGGCGATCAGCGCATCAATAAGCGCACGGGTGAAATCATAGTCCCGCACGCCGTCGTTTTCGCCAACGAGTTCGCGCTTGATCCAATTGTTGACATCCCAGAAGGCGTCGACCTCGCCGTTCATCAGCACGATGAAGGTGTAGCCAAAGTCGTTGAAGATCATCAGTTCGCAGGCAATGCCATAGTGGCCGCCCGAATGGCCGATGATGCGATGGCCGTTGATGGTTTCCTCGCTGACGCCGTAACCGTAACGCCCACGCGGATAGTCGATCCGCCCTGCTGTCCACGTGTCCGTCAGTTCGCGGGGCAGCACTTGGTTGCGCTGAAGCGCGTTGGCGAACACCAGCAGATCGTCGCAGGTGGAAAATGCGCCGCCAGCGGCGCTGCCGGGCACGCCGAGCGTATCTGTGACATCCTGCCAAACGCCGGGATGTTCAAGATCGCGCGTGTAAGCACGGGCGATGTTCTCGACGATGCTATCGGCGCGCGAATAGCTCGTATTGCGCATGCCGAGCGGGGCGAAGATCGTCTCGGAACAATGCTGCGTAAAGGGCCGGCCGCTCAGGCGCTCGATCAGCGCGCCGAGCACGATGTAGCCATCGTTGCTGTAGGAGAACGCCCCACCCGCTGGGCCATCCGGTTCGGCGGCGGCGAAGGCGGCGACGATCTCGGACTGCGTTGCGCCAAGCGGCGCTTGCGCGCGCGTCAGGCCGAGTGCGTTGTTGCCGAGCCCGGCGGTGTGGGTGAGCAATTGCGCGATGGTGACGCTCTCGGCCACGGCGCGGTTTGGATAATCCGGCCAATGCGCAATCAGGCGATCCTCCAGGCGGATGCGGCCGCTTTGCACGAAGCGCATGATCGACAATGACGTGAACAGCTTGCCGATCGAGGCAATGTTGAACTTCGTGTCCGGACGATTGGGCAAATGTTCGCCGCGATGACGCTGGCCGAACGCGCTGCGCAGGATCGGGCGGCCATCTTTCGCGAGCAGCACCGCCCCGCTCAAATCGGGCATCGACGCGCAATGATCGCGCAGGCGCCGGACGAGGGCGCGCGGATTTTGTGCGGCGGCCAGCGCTTGCGGCGCCGCGACCAGCGCGATACCCGCCGCCAACGCTGCCCTGCGTGTCAGTGCTTGCACCATCTTCCCCGCTTGCTCGATGGCGCGAATATATGTAAGCGCTTACGTATATGTCAAGCACACGCAGCGCACGCGACTATCCCAAGAGCCAAGGCGGCGCCGCAATCGGCGCGCGCTTGCGGCGGCTGTCCGAGCGCCTGGATCGGGATGCCGACAGAATCTACGCGGATCTGGACATTGTGTTTGAGCAACGCTGGTACGGCGTGCTGAACCAACTCACCCTGCTTGGTCCGCTCAGCGTCGGCGATCTGGCGGAGGCTTTGGGCATCACGCATGCGGCGGTAAGCCAGACGCGCGCCGCGTTGGCAGCCCAGGGGCTTGTGCTCTCTTCAGACGATCCGAACGATGCGCGCCGGCGCGTGCTGAGCCTTAGCGCGGCTGGCAGGAGGCTGGTGACGCGGCTGACACCGATCTGGAACGCGCTGAACGAGGCGGCGCGTGAATTGGATCGCGAGGCCGGGCGCGTGGTCGACGCGCTGGAGCGGCTGGAGCGCGCGCTTGACCGCGCGAGCCTGCCCGATCGCGTGCGCGCCAAGCTCGGCGCTTGACGCTTCCCGCGTAGAGCCGCAATCCAGGCCGCATGAAGATTCTGATCGTCGGGTCGGGCGGGCGCGAACATGCGCTTGGGTGGAAGCTCAAGCAGAGCCCGCTCGTTTCGGAACTGATCTCCGCGCCGGGCAATCCGGGCCTCGCCGAGTTGGGGCGCGTGGTTGCGATCAAAGTTGAAGATGTGAGCGAGCTGGCGGCGCTGGCGATGCGCGAGCAGGTGGATCTGGTTGTGATTGGGCCGGAAGCAGCGGCGGCGGCGGGACTGGCCGATCGGTTGGCGCAAGTGGGCGTCGCGTGCTTTGGGCCAAGCCAGGCGGCAGCCGAGCTCGAAAGCTCAAAAGCCTACATGAAGGATTTCTGCGGCCGTCATGCGATCCCGACCGCCGGCTACAAAGTGTTCGACGACGCCATCCACGCCAAAGCCTATCTCGGCACCCGCGAGCCGCCGTTTGTGATCAAAGCTGACGGCTTGGCGGGCGGCAAAGGCGTGGTGATCGCCGAGACGCGGCGCGAGGCCGATGCGGCGGTTGATGAGATCCTGTTCCTGCGCAAATTCGGCACCGCCGGTCAGCGCATCGTGGTCGAGGATTTTTTGCCGGGCGAAGAAGCGAGCTTCTTTGCGCTGTGCGACGGCGAGACGGCGATCGCGTTTGGCGCAGCGCAAGATCACAAGCGCGTCTTCGATGGCGACAAAGGGCCGAACACGGGCGGCATGGGCGCCTATTCGCCAGCGCCGGTGTTCAGCGACGATGTGCGCGACATGACGATGCAGCGCATCATCTTGCCGACTTTGGCGGGCATGAAGGCCGAGGGCCGCCCGTTCGTGGGCGTGCTGTTCGCCGGTCTGATGATTACACCGGACGGTCCGAAATTGATCGAGTTCAATGTTCGCTTCGGCGATCCGGAGTGTCAGACCTTGATGCGCCGCCTAGAGAGCGATCTGGCGCCGGTGCTGATGGGCGCCGCGAAGGGCGAGCTTGCGCAGGCGCCGCCGCTTGAGTGGAGCGAGGGCGCGGCGGTGACGGTGGTGTGCGCGGCCAATGGCTATCCCGACGATCCGCTCACCGGCTCGGTGATCCGCGGCCTGATCGATGCGCAGAATGTCGCTGGCGTTGAGATTTTTCACGCCGGCACGCGCCGTGACGAAGACGGCTTGCTGCGTGCGGCGGGCGGACGGGTGCTGAACGTCACCGCGACCGGCGCGACGTTGCGCGATGCGGTGGCGCGCGCCTATGCCAGCGTCGATCAGATCGACTGGCCGGGCGGCTTCTGCCGGCGCGACATCGGCTGGCGCGCGCTCGACTAAGCCGCTCAGCGGATGACGGCGCGCGGCGGCTATGCCAAACATGGCCGATGAGCACCGATCCGCAGGCCGATTTCAGCGGCGTTAAACCTGTCGACGAAAAGCACAAACTCGACGAGGCCGCGCTCGCGCGCTGGCTTGAGAGGAATGTCGAGGGCTATCGCGGGCCTTTGACGGTCAACCAGTTCAAAGGCGGGCAATCCAATCCGACGTTTCAATTGGTGACGCCGGGGAAGAAGTACGTGCTCCGCAAGAAGCCGGGCGGCAAGCTTTTGCCCTCCGCGCACGCGGTGGATCGCGAGTATCGGGTGATCTCGGCGCTCTACCCCACCGGCTTTCCGGTCGCGCGGCCCTATGCGCTGTGCGAGGACGACAGCGTGTTGGGGGCGATGTTCTACGTGATGGACATGGTCGAAGGGCGCGTGTTGTGGAATGGCGCGCTGCCGGAATGTACGCCGGCGCAACGCGGCGCGATCTACGCCAACAAACTCGAGACGCTGGCGAAGCTGCACACCACCGATCATGTCGGCATTGGCCTGGCTGAGTACGGCAAAGCCGGGAATTATTTCGCGCGCCAGATCGATCGCTGGTCGAAGCAGTACAAGCTCAGCGAAACCGAGACGATCGACGAGATGAATGCATTGATCGAATGGCTGCCGCGTTCGATCCCGCCGGGTGAACGCACCTCGATCGTGCACGGCGATTATCGGCTCGACAATCTGATCCTGGACGCCAACGAGCCGCGCGTGATCGCGGTGCTGGATTGGGAGCTGTCGACGCTGGGCGATCCGCTTGGCGATTTCACGTATTATTTGATGAATTGGATGATGCCGCACGATGGCCGCGCGGGGCTTGGCGGGCTCGATCTCGCGGCGCTTGGCATTCCGACGATTGAACAGACTGTCGCGCGTTATTGCGCGCTGACAGGGCGCGACGGCATTGCCTCGCTGGATTGGTATTTTTCGTACAACGCATTTCGCCTCGCCGGCATCCTGCAAGGCATCGCCGGGCGTGTGCGTGACGGCACCGCCGCCAGCGCGCATGCGACGCAAATGATTCAGCGCATTCGCCCGCTGGCGACGGCGGCATACGGCTTCGCGCGCAAGGCCGGGCTTTCGTGAACGAACGCCAACGCGATCTCTTTCTTTGGCTGTGGGCCGAACGGCGCAAGCCGGGCCAAGCCGCCATCGCAATGCGCGGCGCACTCATTGGCGCGCTGGGTGGGATTGTGTTTGCGTGGATGCTGATGCCGAGCAGCGGAAGCTTCATGGCGCAGCTTGAGCGCGGCGGGGCGCTGTTGCTGCTTTCGATCCCGGCGTTCGCGTGGATCGGTTTCCTTGGCGCGAACCGCGTCTGGGTTGCGCAGGAAGAGATGTACCAATCCATGCTCGCCCAGGGCGCGCGGGTGCCGGATCAGAAGCCGGTCATGCAAATGCGCGACCGTGGGCCGGCGATCGCGGTTGCAATCGCGGTGGCCGTGATCGTGGGTTTCATCATCTTCGTGGCCGTCACCCTCGGCTGACCCAGTATGAGATGAAATACAGGCGCAAACGGTTGACGCGAACAAAGCCCTAGCCGATCACGGAAGCCGCTTTCGTGGGGGACTTCTTATGCTGCAACGCGCACTTTCGTTCGCAGGCGCACTCTGCGCCTTGGCTTTGCTCGCCGGGCCCAGTTCGGCGCAACAGACAGCGGCGCCGCAGGCCGCAACTGTTATTCACGCCGGGCGCGTGCTGGCCGATCCAAGCACCGGGCAAGTGCTGCGCGAACAATCGATCCTGGTCGGCGCTGACGGCCGGGTGATCGGCATTCAAGCCGGTTACGTGACCCCCACCGGCGCGCGCGTGATCGATCAGCGCAACCGCTTCGTGCTGCCAGGCCTGATCGACAGCCACGTCCACCTCACCAGCGAGCTTGGCCCCAATCAATTGCTCGATGAAGTGCAACTCACCGTCAGCGACAGCGCGCTGCGCGGGGCGAGCAACGCACGCATCACGTTGATGGCGGGCTTCACCACCGTCGCCGATTTGGGCGCCGCGAACGACGCGATCTTCGGCTTGCGCCGCGCCATCGCTGAAAACCGCGTGCCGGGTCCGCGCATCATCGCCTCGGGCGCGGCGATCACACCCGACGGCGGCCACGCCGACGCCAATGGCTTTGCGCCGGACATCATCAATGTGATGCGCAGCCCCGCCGCCTGCTCCGGCGCCGATGCGTGCCGTCGCGCGACGCGCCGCCAGATCCAGGCCGGCGCCGACGTGATCAAGATCACTGCAACCGGGGGCGTGCTGTCCAACACCGCTGCCGGCGTTGCGCAACAATTGAGCGACGACGAACTCACGGCGATCGTCGATGCGGCGCACGCAATGGGCCGCCGCGTCACCGCACACGCACATGGCGTTGGTGGTTTGAATGCAGCGCTGCGCGCGGGCGTCGACTCGATTGAGCACGGCACCTATCTCGACAACGACTCGATCCGCTTGCTGCGCCAAGGCAATCGCTACCTGGTGCCGACCTTGGAAGCCGGATGGTGGGTGGCGCAATTGGCCGAGCGCGGCGGCGTGCTGACGCCGGCGCAAGCCGACAAGGCCCGCGTCGTCGGCCGCGATCTGGCGTTGATGGCGCGACGGGCGCGTGCGGCGAACGTCCGCATCGCGTTCGGCACCGACACCGGCGTTTCCGCGCATGGCCAAAACGCGCAGGAATTCCAATTGCTGGTGGAAGCAGGCTTCACACCGCTGCAAACGATCCAGTTCGCCACCGTAGCGGCGGCCGACCATTTGCAGCTCAACAACGTCGCCGGCCGCATCGCGCCGGGCTATTCCGCCGACATCATCGCCGTCGACGGCGACCCGCTGACGGATGTCTCGACGTTCATGAACGTGCGCTACGTGATGGCGCGCGGGGTCACGCACAAATCGGAATAATCTCGGCAGAATGATCCAACGCCTCGCGCTGGCCCTTGCCGGCGCGAGGCGGGCAGGCTTATGAGCGGCCATGCTTCGCGTCATCGCCCAAGGCGGCGTGGAGGCTCAGTGCCTCGAACCCGCCGCGCTCTGGTACGACCTCGACTCCCCCACTGAGGCCGAAGAGGCCGAAGTTGAAGCGGCGCTCGGGCTCGATGTGCCCACGCCCGCCGAGCGGGCGGCGTTTGAGGAAAGCGCGCGCTTCTACGAAGAAAACGGCGCGCTCTATCTCACTGCGACCTTGCTTGGACGCCGCGATGATGGGCCGTTTCTGAGCGGCGCCGTGACGTTCATTCTGGTGAAGGACAAGCTCGTCACCGTGCGCCAAATTAGGCCGCGCGCGTTCGACGTTGGCCAGGGCCGTGCCTCCGCCCGCGTCAGCTTGTCCAAAACCGGCGCCGATGTGTTCTTCGCCCTGATCGAAGGCGCGGCTGAGCGGCTGGCGGATTTGCTGGCCGAGGCGACGCGCGACGTGAACGCTGTCTCGATCCGTGTGTTCGACGAAACCAATCCGCCAGACTTGCGCCTCGTGCTGCGCGACCTCGGCCGCATCGGCGCGCTCAGCGCTCTGGCGCATGAATCGTTGTCGAGCATGCAACGCCTGCTCGCCTATGCGCGGCTGGCGAAGGATCGACACGGGCTCGACGATACGCGCCTCTCGGCCATGGGCCGCGACGTGGCAGAGTTGGAGCGCATTGCCGAGGCGTTGCAGCCGCGCCTCTCGTTCTTGCAGGACGCGACGCTTGGGCTGATCAACGCGGCGCAGACCAACGTTTTGAAAGCGCTTTCGCTCGCCACCATCGCCTTCATTCCGCCGACTCTGATCGCGTCGATCTTCGGCATGAATTTCGAAGCGATGACGTGGTTCAAACACGAGTGGGGACCGTGGGTTGGGTTCTTGTTGATGCTGATCGCGCCCGCAGTGTTGTTTGCGATCGCCAAATGGCGGCGCTGGTTCTAAGGCGCGCACGCGCCAAGAAATGGTCTTAATTCTCAGCGGAACGATGCGCGATGCCTCTCCGTTGGCCCAGCAGATTTCATCTGCAGGAGACCGACATGAAGAAGCTCGTTCTATTGGCCGCGGCCACACTGACATTGGCCGCATGCGGCACGCAGACCGGCGACCGTATCGCGTCCGGCGCGGCCATTGGCGCGGGCACCGGCGCGGTGCTTGGCCCAGTGGGAGCTGGCGCTGGCGCTCTGGCCGGCGGCGTCGCTGGCGCGGTGACGCCGGCTGAAGAGGTAAATTTGGGCGACCCGGTGTGGAATGACCCGGACTTCCCGGATCAAGATCAACCGGCCAACCCGAAATAAGCTCGAGGGCTAAGGGAAAACGAACGCGCGCAGGCTCCCCCCCCTGCGTGCGTTTGCGTATGCGCCATTGCTCGCGCGCCACCACGCGGCTAAAGCGGCGCCGAGGCGCCCGTCTGTGTTGCGGGTTTGCCGTGAGGACGAATATGGCCGCGCTCGAATTTACCCGTCGCTATGCGATGGCGCACCGCTTGTTGGCGACAGACAGCCCGCGCTGCGCCGTGCCCCACGGGCACAATGAGTTTGTCACCGTGCATCTCGATCCGGTGTCGCCGTTCAAATTTGGCGGCGCCAATTCCACCGCGCCGTTCGAATTGGTGAAACGGCGCTGGCACCAATGGATCGACGATCACGTCGATCACACGCTGCATCTGGGCGAGGGCGATCCGCTGATCGCGTTCTTCCGCGAGAACGAACCGACGCGCCTATCGCAAATCATGACGTTCCAGGGCGACCCGACCACCGAGGCGCTGGCGGCGTGCTTTTTCTTGAAGCTCTCGGCGTTCATCGTCGACGACAAGCTCCCGTTTGTACTGCGTGAGGTGCGCATCGAGGAAACGCCGACGAATACTGTGGTGGTGAGCCGCGACGGTTTCGATCCGGCCAATTGCGGCCTGCGCGCGGGCGCCTGGCCCTGGCGTGCGGACATGAGCATCAACGACCTCTGAAGCTGCTAAGCTCGCGGCGATTCCAGGAGCCGCCATGCCGTCGTTTCTCACCTCACCGCAGATCGCGCCGATCTTGATGCTTGTTGCGTCGAACGTCTTCATGACGGCGGCGTGGTACGGGCATTTGAAATACCGCTCGACGCCGCTGCTGATCGCCATCGTCGCGTCTTGGGGCATCGCGTTCGTGGAATATTGCCTGGCGGTGCCGGCCAATCGGATCGGGCGCGCGGTCTATTCGACGGCTGAGCTCAAGACGATGCAGGAGGTGATCACTCTGGTCGTGTTCGTGGCGTTTTCGGTGTTCTTCTTGCGCGAACCGCTGGGCTGGAACCACGCGCTCGGGTTCACGCTGATCGCGGCGGGGGCGGCAGCGATCTTTCTGCTGAAATGATCAGGAGGCCGTCGTCATCGCCCACGCCAGCCATGGCGCGGCGATCGCGAACGCGAAGCCGGCTTCGACGCCGGCGGAGAGCTGATTGAAGGGCGTGCGCGTGCCCGCATCACGCCACATCGACAGCGACCGGCCGCCGCACGCGCCCGCCCACGCCGCCGAGAGCGCAGCGGCGGCGCCGGCGGCGTAGATGCCGAAAATGAACTCGCCGCCCAGCATCCATTTCAGCGTGAGCAGCAGCGCGACGAAATGCGAGACGGCGAACACACCGCCATAAGTGGCGCGGAACTCGGCGAAGCCGCCGCCCTGCTCGTCGGCCTGCAAGCGCACGAACTTTGCCGCCCAATGCGGATCGACCAGTGCGCGTGCGCCGAGACCGACGCCGAACACGAGTGCGATCGCATTGAGAGACCAAGCCAAAAGCGCGAGATCAAATCCCGCGCGCCACATCAGCGCATGCCCGGCAGGCTTTCGCCGTCATTCTTGCCGCGCTTGCCGGTCCAGCCGTATTTGGCCAATTCGTCGCGGGCGATCGAGCGGCAATGCACTTCGTCCGGGCCATCGGCCAGACGCAGCGTGCGGATGCCGGCATAGGATTTCGCCAAGCCGAAATCTTGGCACACGCCTGCGCCGCCGTGCGCTTGAATAGCGTCGTCGATGATCTTCAGCGCCATGCGCGGCGCGGCGACCTTGATCATGGCGATTTCGTTCTTGGCCACCTTGTTGCCGGCGACGTCCATCATGTAGGCGGCCTTGAGGCACAGAAGCCGCGTCATCTCGATATCGATGCGCGCTTCGGCGATGCGCTGCTCCCACACCGAATGCTCGGCGATGGCTTTGCCAAAGGCGACACGTGTGGTGATGCGCTTGCAGAGCGCTTCGAGCGCGGCTTCGGCTGCGCCGATGGTGCGCATGCAATGGTGGATGCGGCCTGGGCCGAGCCTGCCTTGCGCGATTTCAAAGCCGCGACCTTCGCCAAGAAGAAGATTTTCCGCCGGCACGCGCACGTCTTTCAGCTCGATTTCCATGTGGCCGTGCGGAGCGTCGTCATAACCGAACACGTTGAGCGGCCGCAGGATGTTCACGCCCTTGGCGTCGAGCGGCATCAGAATTTGGCTTTGCTGGCTGTGCTTGGGGTTATCCGGGTTGGTTTTGCCCATCAGGATCGCGATCTTGCAGCGCGGATCGCCGGCGCCGGAGGACCACCATTTGCGGCCATTGATGACGTAATCGGCGCCGTCGCGGCGGATCTCGCACTGGATGTTGGTGGCGTCGGACGAGGCGACGGCGGGCTCCGTCATCAGAAACGCCGAACGGATTTCGCCGTTCATCAGCGGCTTCAGCCATTTATCCTTGTGCGCGCGCGTGCCGTAACGCTGCAGCACTTCCATGTTGCCGGTGTCGGGTGCGGAGCAATTGAACACCTCCGACCCGAAGGCGACGCGGCCCATGATTTCCGCCAGCGGCGCGTATTCGAGATTGGTGAGACGCGGCGCCTCGAACTCGAAGCTGTCGTCCACGTGCGCGTGGCCGCTCGCGGGCGGCATGAACATGTTCCAGAGGCCCTCGGCCTTTGCCTTGGCTTTCAAATCCTCGACCACCTGGATCACCTTCCAGCGGCCGCCCTCTTTCTGCTGCGCCTCGTAGGTCGGCACGGCGGGCATGACGTGGTCGTCCATGAAACGCTGGACGCGGTCGATCCAGGATTTCGTGGTGTCGGAATGTTCGAAATACATGTTGATCTCCCGCCGCTGGCCGCGCGCAAGCGCCCACGCTAAAGCTCCGCGTTGAAGGGGGCAATTGAGATGCAGCTTGACGCCGCGATACTTGCGCACCGGCACGTGCGGCTGGAGCCGTTCGCGGAGCGCCATCGCGACGGGCTGACCGCCGCCGCCCACGCCGACCGCGCCATTTTCAAGCACATGCCGTTCCCGATCATCGAAAAGGGCTACGGCCCCTGGTTCGACTGGCTACGCGCGGAGCAGGATGGCGGGCGCTGGATCCCGCATGCGGTGATCGCGCCCAGCGGCGAGATCGTGGGGCAATCCTGCTACATCAACATCCGCCCCAGCGAGGCCTGCGTCGAGATCGGCGGCACGTGGTATGCGCCCGCGGCGCAGGCCACCGCCATCAACCCGGCCGCAAAGCTCTTGCTGCTGGGGCACGCGTTCGCGGCTGGCGCCGAGCGGGTGGAACTGAAAACCGACGCGCTCAACATGCAGTCGCGCGGGGCGATGACGAAACTCGGCTGCGTGTTCGAAGGCGTGCTGCGCCACCAGATGCGCCGGCCCGACGGCAGCTGGCGCGACAATGCGTGGTTCTCGGTGATCCGTCCGGATTGGCCGGAGCTGAAGGAGAAGATCGAAGCGCGGCTGGCGGCGTTTGGGTGAGGCTTGGGTTGCGGGCGAGAGCAGACACTCGGGACGCTCGGCGCTACCGCGAAACTAGATGCCGCTCTACTGTCGTCGTCGAAGTCTGACGGTCCTCTGAACCATCCTCGTCGACAACTGTGATTTGAGTGATCCTGGTCAGACTAGTCACCCGCCCCGCTGCGTCTCTTACAATGGTGCTAGTTATTGTTCCGGACACTTGTCTTCTTTGCCATGCCTGAAGGGCGGCTTCGAGCGTGATAGGCTCGCGCATGATCTCAGCAACCACAACGTCCGACTCCGCGCGCTCGCGGCGAACAAATTCGGGATCAATTTCCATCTCAGCGATCAGAGCTGCGCTGTCCGCAGTGCGCGCGCCCCCGCGTAACGGCACGGACACGCGTGCGCCGGGCTCGCCATACAGCGCTCCCTCATGAAGCCTCAGTCTGAGGTTGACCGATGAAAGTCTTTCGAGGACGGACAGCGGATCACACTCAATCTTGAACGCATTCCAAGTGAAAATCCACCGACCACAATCGGCTTGCGTGAATCCACCCAGTTGCAGCCACGAGGGGAGGCGCGCTTCCAGCTCTAACCTGTTGAGCAGTTGCAGATGACCGTCGGGTGAGTTGAGTACGCGAGCCGGGAACCGCCAATCGCGGGCACGCTCTTCCTGCGAGGCATCATGGGGCAGATCGAACTCCAATTCCACGCCATCCTCGCGCAGCGCAACCACTCGCTCTTCAAGCGCCGACGATGAACGCGACCTACTCGACGTGCCGTCTCCAGATGTCTCGGTGCTATTCTGCCAACGAATTTGATAGACGTCTCCGACGCGGTCCGCGGAAGCCTGCGAGCCCTCGGCAGCATTCGGCGATTGGAAGAAAACGAGTGCAAGAAACACGGCCAGCAGTCGCTGCATCCGCCTCCTCCTGATTGGGTCTAATATTCGATTAGATTGGGCACTCCTGCAATGTCCGGATTGAGGCACCCGAACGTTTGTTCGGCTACGTCCGCCGTTGCAATCTAGGCGTATCGCCGTAAATTGCGCCCTGACGCGAGCGCCGGTTTGGGCGCATAGCCGGGGCGCACCCCGCCGCGCCGTTCTCCCACATCATGGAGGCTGGCGTGGCGCCCTTGATCACATTGATCCTTCTCGCAATCGTTCTCATCACGGCGACGATTTCCGGCGTGTTTGGCATGGCCGGCGGGCTGATGCTGATGGGGGCGCTGACGCTCGCCATGCCGGTTTCGGCGGCGATGGTGACGCATGGCGCGGTGCAGTTCGTGTCAAACGGCTGGCGCGCGGTGCTGCATCGCAAGCACATCTCGTGGCGCATCATCGGCTTCTATGCGCTGGGTTCGGCGATCGCGGCGGGCGCTTTGGCGTTCCTCACCTACAGCCCGACGAAAGCCTGGGTGTATCTGATGCTGGGCCTCGTGCCGGCGCTTGCCTGGCTACCGAAGAAAGCGTTCCACCTCGACGCCGCCAAACCGCCGCACGCGATAGCCTGCGGCTTTCTGGTGAGCGGGTTGAACGTGGTGGCGGGCGTTTCTGGGCCGCTGCTGGACGTGTTCTTCGTGCGCACGGAGCTGACGCGTCACCAGATCGTGGCGACAAAGGCCGCGACGCAGGCGTTCAGCCACACGATCAAGATGGTGTTCTATGGCGTGCCGCTTTTCGCCGCCTCCGGAACGACCGGCCTGCCGCCTTGGTGGTTCTTCGTGCTGGCCGCGCCCCTGGCGATGCTGGGCGCGGTGTTAGGCGGGCGCATCCTCGACCGCTTCAGCGACGCGGGCTTTATCAAATGGACGCGCTGGATCGTGACGGGGCTGGGGGCGATCTATTTGGTGCAGGCGGCGGTGCTGTTTTCATCCTAGCCGCGCTTCCCGGCCGAACGCCCGCGTAAGCGGGTGGAGAGCCGGGATCCATGTTTGTGGCGCGCATCTAACGGGGGAGTTTGCGCCGACGATGGATCCCGGCCCGTCGCTACGCGACGTCCGGGAAACGTTGCTGCATCGCAACCCCAACGACGCGGTGAGATTGAGACTCCGTTAACCGCCGGCTCCGTCCACTGGCGTCTGACGGATTCGGGACGGCAAATAATGCCCATCATTACCCACGCCCTGCTCTATGCCGGTTACGCGATGGTCTCGCTGACGGTTGGCCTTGCGCTGTCCCAAGTGGGCGGCGAAAGCGGCGCAGCCGCGTTCATGGGCGGCATCGGGCTTTTTTCGGCATGCGCGGTGACGCACGCGGGCATCGCAGCGAGTTTCGCCGCCGGCAAGATCGGCGGCGCAGAGAAGCGCATCAAGACCGACATGGAAAAGCTGCGCGCCGCGCACCGCGAGGTGCTCGCCGACATCGAAAGCGTGCAGGCGCGGCTGGATAACGTCGAAGCCGGCGCCGCGTTTGGCGCGTCGCGCCAGATCGAAGCGCTGCCCGCGCCCGCACCTTCGACGGAATTGGCGCTGATCGATCAGATCGTCGAAAAACTCGGCGCCGCCGTCGATGCGCGCATCCAGCACATTCAAGGCGCGACCAACGTAACGCCGATCGCACCCTCCGCAGTGCGGGGGCCGATGGAATTGGTGCGCGAGGCGCTGCTGGAAAATCGCGTCGAGCTGCACCTGCAGCCGATCGTGCAATTGCCGCAACGCAAGACGGCCTATTACGAGGGCTTTACGCGCCTCAAGGACGAAACTGGCCGCTTGATCCTGCCGCAGGAATTCATTCCCGCCGCTGAGCAAGCGGGGCTGATGTCCACCATCGACAACGTGCTGACGTTCCGCTGCGTGCAGATCGTGCGCAAATTGATGAAGCAGGATCGCCGCGTCGGCATTTTCTGCAACATCAGCCCGACCGCGCTCTCGGATGAAAATTTCTTTCCGCAATTCCTCGAATTCATGCGCGAGAACCGCGACCTCGCCGGCAGCGTTATTTTCGAGATCCCGCAATCGGCGTACGAATCCCGCACCTCTGTTGAAGCGCGGGCGATGGCGAAGCTGGTCGATCTCGGCTTCCGCTTCTCGATCGACAAGGTCAGCAACGCCGAGATCGATCTGGCCGATCTTGAGCGGTCCGGCGTGCGCTACGTGAAGATCGCAGCGCGCGTCTTGGCCGATCAAATCGGGCGCCAAGGCGTGCGGCCGCGCTCGGCCATCACGCGCGAAATCGCCGCAGGAGATGTGGCGGCGGTGTTCTCGCGCTACGGCGTCGATCTGATCGCCGAACGGATCGAGAGCGAGGATCTGGTGCTTGAAGCGCTCGACCTCGATATCCCCTACGGCCAAGGCCATTTGTTCGGTCAGCCGCGGGCGATCAAGGAAAGCCTGATGGAAGAAACCGCGCCGCCGCGCGATTTTTACCTGCGCCAGCAAGGCCGAGTGGCTTAGCTGTGCCGCGAATAGGGAATGGCGAATAGCGAGTAGACGGCGCTATTCCCAATTCGCTATTCCCTACTCCCTCATGACGCGGATCATCGCCATTTCCGGGGGCTCGGGCGCGGGCAAGACCACCATCGCCCGGGCGCTGGCGCGCCAGCTTGGCGGCTGCGTGGTGATCGCCGAGGACGATTATTATCGCTGCTCGACCACCATCGCCGGCTTTGACGCGACGACGCACAATTTCGACGCGCCGGCGGCGAAAGATTCCGAACTGATGGCCGCACATCTGGCGCAAGCGCGCGTGGGCCAAGGCTTTGACAAGCCGCTCTACGACATGGTGACCCATACACGGCGCGGCGAGAGCGAATTCGTCGCGCCCTGCGAAACGTTGATCCTGGAAGGCATCCTGGCTTTGGCATTTCCGGAATTGCGGCCGCTGTTCGATCTGGCGGTCTATGTGGAAGCCGACGAAGGCGTGCGGCTGGGGCGCCGGATGATCCGCGACGTGGAATCGCGCGGGCGCACGTTGCGCTCGGTGTTCCACCAATTTTACGACACGGTGCAGCCGATGCACGCGGCTTACGTCGCGCCGCAGCGCGATGTCGCCGACGTCATCCTGCACTGCCCCGCCTTCGCGACACCCGAGCACGCGGAAGAAAACGCCGCGCGTATCGTCCAACATCTGACGGACCGGACTTGACCCAAATCCTCGACAGCCTGGATAGCCTCGCCGATCGCTACGACGCGGTGTTTTGCGACGTATGGGGCGTCATCCACAACGGCCGGCGGATTTTTCCGGATGCCGCGAAGGCGCTCACGCGTTGGCGGGCGGCGGGCAAGCATGTGATCTTGCTCACCAACATCCCCAAACCGCGCGGGCCAATCCCGGCGCAACTCGACCGCATCGGCTATCCGCGCAGCGGCTGGGACGTGATCGTTACATCCGGCGACGCCATTCGCGCCGAGCTTGGCGCGCGCGCGCCGGGGCCAATGTACAAAATCGGCCCGGCCGAAGACGCCTCTCTTTGGGAAGGGCTTGGCCTGGACTTCGCGCCTCTCGAGCGCGCGGCATTCATCGGCATTTCCGGACTGAACGATTGGCACGAGCAGCTTGAGGCCTACGACGAGGTGCTCGCCGCGGCGAAGGCGCGCGATCTGGTGATGCTGAGCGCCAATCCAGACATCGTGGTGCGCGTGGGCGAAGATTTGGTGTGGTGCGCGGGCGCGGTGGCGCAACGCTACGAGAAACTGGGCGGCCGCGTTGTGATGGCGGGCAAGCCGCATCCTCCGATCTATGCTTTGGCGCGCAAGGAGCTGGAAGCGCTAAGCGGCCGCGCTGTCGATCCCACGCGCGTGCTCGCAATTGGCGATGGCGTGACGACGGACGTCAAAGGCGCCAACGATCAGGGGCTCGACGTGCTTTTCATCGCCGCCGGCATTCATGGCGACGCCCTGCGCAGCAATGGCGCGCTCGATCCCGCGAAAGTCGATGCCGCCCTCGACGCCGAAGGCGTGCGCGCGACTTATGTGATGACGGATCTGGCTTAGAGCTCGACGTCCAGCCGCCGGAATGTTGCATCGGCGCGTGAATTGAAGCGTTGCGCTTGATCTACGTCGTCATTGCCCTCGCGCCGCTCACCCTGGCGGATCGAGGCGACGCCGCGCCCATAGAGCGCTTCTGGGTTTGAAGGATCGCGGGCGACAGCGGCTTCGTAGGCGGTGCGCGCGAGCTGCCAATTCTCAAGCTTCAGCGCAGCCATGCCAAGGCACATGTGCCCGGCGAGCAGATTTGCGTCGGCGCGAATGGCGGCCTCGGCGTCGGCGCGCGCGGCGTTGGCGTCCTCCTCGCGCAGCAGGCGGTTCCAACAGCGGCCCGCGCGTGCGGGGGCGTTGTCGCTGTCGAGATTGATGGCTTCATCAAAATCCGAGCGCGCGGAGGAGAATTCCTCGTAGCTCTGCTTGGCGAGTCCGCGTTGGGCGTAGGCGGCGGCGAGGCGCGGATCGGCTTGCAATGCCGAATCGTAGTCTTCCAGCGCGCCAGCGACGTTGCCGCCGCGCATCAGCAGATTGCCGCGCAGATAATGTGCGCGCGCGCCGCCATCACCGCGCGCAATCACAGCATCAAGCAAGACCGTGGCGGCGTCGAGCTGGCCGCTCTCGATCAGGATTTCCGCTTTGCCGAGTTGAGCCGCACTGAGCGTGGGCGCGAGTTCGAGCGCGGCGTTAAAGTCGGCCAACGCTTCCGTCGGCTTGCCACTCCGCCGACGCGCTTCGCCACGCTGCGCCAAAGCGTCGATGCGGACGTCTTGCTCAAGCTCGGGCGTGTCGAGCAACGCCGTGCATGCGTCGATCCGGCGGGTTTCATCCAGGCGCTCATCGGCGCATTGCGCGGCGAGTTGCGCGCTCGGATCGTCAGCGGCGGGCGTGCAGGCCAATAACCCCAGCGTCAACACCGCGCCCGCCGTCAAAAAGAGCCGCATCGCTTCCCCACATCGCTTGAGCGGGCCGAAGAAACCCCTAGTCTGGAGCGAGATCAAGGCCAAGATCAGGAAACGCGCGTCCATGCCCAATTTGTTCGACCTCACCGGCAAATCCGCCATCGTCACCGGCTCTTCGCGCGGGATTGGCAAGGCCATCGCGCACCGCCTGGCCGAACACGGCGCCAATGTCGTGATTTCCTCGCGCAAGGCCGATGCCTGCGATGCAGCGGTCGCCGAGATCAACGACGCGGTAGGCCGCAAGGCAGCCATCGCCATACCCTGCAACATCGCCGTGAAGGACGCGCTGCAGAGCCTGGTGGATCAAACCAATGCGGCCCTCGGCAAGATCGATATCGTCGTCTGCAACGCCGCCGCCAATCCGTATTTCGGCCCGATGAGTGGCATGAACGACGATCAGTTCCTGAAAATTCTCCAGAACAACATCGTCTCCAACCATTGGCTGATCCAGATGTGCGCGCCGCAGATGCGCGAACGAAAGGACGGCGCAGTGATCTTGATCTCGTCGATCGGCGGTCTGAAGGGATCGGCGGTGTTAGGCGCCTACGCCATCTCCAAGTCGGCCGATATGCAGCTCGCGCGCAACCTCGCGCTGGAGTTCGGCGGTGACAATGTTCGCGTCAACACGATCGCGCCGGGCCTGGTGCAGACCGATTTCGCCAAGGCGCTGTGGGACAATCCGGAAATCCTCAAATCGTACACGCAGCATTCCTGCCTGCGCCGCATTGGCCAGCCGGACGAGATCGCCGGCATGGCGGTGTATCTGGCCTCCCCGGCCGGCGCCTTCACAACCGGGCAGACATTCGTGATCGACGGCGGCCAGACGGTGATCTGAACCCGCTTTGACCGCACCTCCCCGCGCGTCTACATTTTCGCCGCTGAGGGAGACGCGGATGCATTCGAACGCTTGGATCGCCAAGGCTGGCGCGGTTGCGCTGGCGTTGAGCTTATTGGGCTGCTCCGCCGTGCGTGGGGTGATCAGCGGCGATGCTGAGCCGCCGACACCGATTGCAACCCCGCAAGCAGGCGCCAATCCAAGTGCGGCGTTTCCAGCGTTCCAGCATCCGCCTTTGAGTCCATCAGCTCTGCTGGCGCACGTCGAGCGCTTGGCGTCGGACGAGTTTGAAGGGCGTGCGCCGGGCACACACGGCGAAGAGCTCACGGTCGATTACATCTCGCGCGCGTTTGCTGCGCTCGGGCTCGAACCGGGCGTCGATGGCGCATGGGTGCAAAACGTGCCGATCGCGACCGCGCAGGTGACGAACAATCCAACGCTCTCGTTGGGCGCCGGCCGCTATGCGTTCGGGACCGATTTTGTCGCTTGGACCAAACGGCTTGAGGCGCACACGACCATTCAAAACGCCGAGCTTGTGTTCGTGGGCTACGGCGTCGTCGCGCCGGAGAACAATTGGAACGATTACGCAGGCATCGACATGCGCGGCAAGATCGCCGTGATCTTGATCAACGATCCCGATTTCTCCACCGGCGACGATCGCGGCTTTGGCGGCCGCGCGATGACCTATTACGGCCGCTGGGTTTACAAGTTCGAGGAAGCTGCGCGTCAAGGCGCCGCCGGCGCGATCATCATCCATGAGGACGCCGCCGCCGCATATGGCTGGGGCACGGTGCAATCGTCCTGGAGCGGGCCGCAGGTGGATCTGGTGCGCGCTGACGCGGGCGCCTCGCGGGTGCAGGTTGAAGGCTGGATCCAGAACCGGGTCGCGCAGGATCTGTTCCAACGCGCCGGGCTCGATCTGGGCGTTGAGCGCGTGCGCGCGCAGCAGCGGGGGTTCACGCCGGTCACGCTGCGCCAACGCGGCTCGATCGCGCTCGATACTTCGATCACGCAAAGCCAATCGCGCAATGTGATCGGCGTTCTGCGCGGGCGCACCCGCCCCAATGAAGCGGTGCTCTACAGCGCCCATTGGGATCACCTTGGACGCTGCACGCCGGTCGATGGCGACGATATCTGCAATGGCGCGTACGATAATGCCACTGGCGTCGGCGGCTTGCTCGAGCTGGCGCGGCGTTTTGCGGGCGCCCCGCGCACCGAACGCTCGATCGCCTTCATCGCCTTCACGGCGGAAGAGAGCGGTCTGCTTGGCTCAGCGCATTACGCGGCGCATCCAGTGTTTGCACCCGCCGATACGGCGGCGATGATCAACATGGATGGATTGTCGATTGCCGGCCCCGCGCGCGACATCGTCGTCGTCGGGTACGGACAGACCAATCTCGACCAGATGCTGAGTGAAGCCGCCGATGGCCAACGCCGCGTGGTGACGCCTGAGCTTTATCCCGAGCGCGGTAGCTTCTATCGCTCCGACCAATTCAATTTGGCGAAACTTGGCATCCCGGTGCTCTACACCGGCGCCGGCAGCGATCTCTACAATGGCGGCCTCGCCGCTGGACGCGCGTGGTCAGATGCGTATCTGGCGCAGCGTTACCACAAGCCGAGCGATGAGATCGGCCCCGATTGGGACATGACCGGCGCCATGCGCGATCTGCAATTGCTGCACGATGTTGGGCGTCGCGTCGCTGACAGCGCGACGTGGCCGGAATGGCGTGCGAATTCGGAGTTCAGAGCCGCGCGCGTGGCGTCGCGGCAGGGGCGCTGATCAGAACGCGCCGAGGACGCCGACGAGCTTCGTCTTCAGCGTTTGCGCGTTGAACGGCTTCACCAGGCAGGCAGCCGCGCCCGCGCGCTCTGCGGTGTTGATCGCGTCGCCGCTATCGTTGGCGACCATGACGAACGGCGTTTCCTTGGTGCGCTCCTCAGCGCGCACGCGCTGCAGCAGCTCGACGCCGGTCATCGGCTCCATGTTCCAATCGGAAATCACCAGCGCGTAATCCTTGCTGCGCAGCTTGGTCAAAGCTGTGCGGCCGTCCGACGCTTCGTCGATGTTGGAGAACCCAAGCTGGCGCAACAGATTGCGCAGGATGCGGATCATGGTGTTGTAGTCATCCACGATCAGGATCGGCGCCGACATTGACACAGCCATGGGCAGTCTCTCCATACCCAGGCGCTTAGAGAGCGGGAGCGTCGCGCCGCCGGATCGAGGGTGCGATCGATCCAGCGGCGACGAAACACCGGCTTTGCGCCTTGTTGTTGGATACACAGATAGCAAACAGGCGCGAATATTCGGTAAAACAGGACTTAAGCATAGGTGAATGAATGCACGCCCAGGCCCTGCTCGATCATGCTTTGGCAATGAACGCCGCTTGCTTACGCGCGCAACGCAACGCTTTGTGAACCTATGCGCTATCATTCCGCCTTCGCTGACATCGCCGACGACGCCAAGGGCGCGGCGATCGCGCTTGGCAATTTCGATGGTGTGCATCGCGGCCACCAAGCGGTGATCGCATCCGCGCGTGAAGCGGCCAGCGCACTTGGCCGCCCGCTTGGTGTCGCCGTGTTCGAGCCGCATCCGCGCCGCTTCCTTTATCCCGACACGCCGCCATTTCGGTTGCAGCGGCAAAGCCAACGCGCGCGTGTGCTGGAAGCGCTTGGCGTGGATTGCGTTTACGAAGTCGGGTTCGACGCAGAGACCGCGCGCATGAGCGATGAAGAATTCGCGGGCGAAGTGCTGCAGCGCCGCTTGGGCGCGGCGCATGTGAGCGTTGGCGGTGAATTCCGGTTTGGGCGCGGACGCATCGGTGATGTCGATCGTCTGGCGGCGCTTGGGCAACGGCTTGGGTTCGGTGTTTCGCCGGTCGCGCCGATCGGCGAAAGCGGCGCGAAGTTTTCATCGAGCGCGATCCGCGCCGCCATTGAGGCGGGCGAAATGCAAACGGCGGCGCACACACTGACGCGGCCTTGGGCGATCGAGGGTGTGGTGGAACGCGGTTTTCAACGCGGACGCACGATCGGCGTGCCGACAGCGAATGTGCATCTCGGAGATTACGTGCGCCCGCGGCTCGGCGTTTACGCGGTGCGCGTTGATGTGGGCGACGGCGCGTGGCGCGCGGGCGTGGCCAGCGTCGGGGTGAACCCGACGGTCGGCGAGCTGCCGGCGCCGTTGCTGGAAGCCCACGTGTTCGATTTCGACGCCGACCTTTATGGCCGCTCGATCGAGGCGCAATTGATGGCGTTCATCCGTCCGGAAGCGAAGTTCGGCGGCATGGACGAGATGGCGGCGCAGATCGCCGCCGACAGTGCGCAAGCGCGCGCGCTGCTCGGGGCCTAGGCGGCGGCGTTTACGTTCGCCGGACGGCGCACGAAATCGACGCCGCTCAGCGTCGTCTCGAATTCGTGGAACGTTTCCATCGCCTCGTCGGCCTCGAGCATCGGCATCGACGCGTCTGGAAAGCGGAAACGCCAGAAGGAATCGACGTGACGAATGACGCCGACCGCCTCGCCGATTGGGATAAACATGGCCGGCGCCTTCAACAGGAAATCTCGGAATGCCGTCGGCTGGCCTTCCGCCAGCGACGCAAACGCGGTTCCGTACTCAAGCAAGGTTTCGTCGACACGATCGCTGGCGATTTTGATCAGATCGAGGATGCGCCGCCGGGTCTCGGCGAGCTCACGGCGTTCCTCCATCGAGCAGCGGACAACACGGCAGCCTGCGAAGCGCGGCTTGAACTCGGCGAGCAGCGGGCCGAGCTCCTTCATCAGCCATTTGTAGTAGAGGAAGCCTTTCCAGGCGAACACGCCTTCGACGTAATCGTCGCCGGACAGTCGCAAGGTCTGGCGCAACGGATCGAGCGATTTGGCGGTTTCGTCCGTCATCAATTTGTCGGCGAGTTTGCCCGAAAGCGCGCCCGCGTCGCTGCCGCCGGTGGCGAAAGCGAGATTGATCAATTGCGTGATCTCGGCGCTGACGAAAGCGCGCATGCGCGCCACGTCCGCTTCGGCGATCTCGAAATAGCAGCGCGCCGGTTCAACACCGGAATGGCGCAACCGCTCGCGCATTAAGAAGGGATCGAATGAAGGCAGCGTGCCAAGCAGACGCAACAGGTCGAGATCGGCCTCGAAGCCGACTGCATCCTGATCGCCGCCGGCGGTTTCGGCGAGCATCCGCTCCCAGCGGCGCTCTCCGACCAGGATGGTGACGCCGCCAAGACCCAGTTCGCTCGAGGCGAACGGCAGGATCACTTTAGTGGCGGACGAGACCGGCCGCTCGAACAGGTCGCGTTCGTGCGCGCGCAAGGTGTGTTTCAGGATCAGCGAGCGGTTGAGCATCCTGTTCTTGAACAGGGGCCGCTTCTGGTAATCCTCGCTCTCGCCATGGCGTTCGGCGATGAGCGCAAGGTTTAAGACACGCGCCGTCGACCCGCTCGCGCGAACGAGCGACAGATCGCGACGGCCATCGACTTTTTTCACGGGCGAACTCGAAAACTGCGAGCCGCCAGTAGAGCGCGCAAAAGCTTCCGCCCCGTAAATATGTACTAGTTAACGGGACGCGCCGGGATTTTAACCACAGCCTCGCCTTCAAGCACCACGGTCTCGCCAACGCTGCACGTACACGACAAAGTTGCGCGTCGGCCCTTTTCAATCAGCTCGGTGACCTCGACGCGGGCGACCACCGTGTCGCCGATCCGCACCGGCGCCAGAAAGCGCAGGGATTGCGAGATGTAGATGGCGCCAGGGCCCGGCAGTCGCGTGCCGATGACCGCGGAGATCAGGCTTGCGGTGTAAAGGCCGTGCGCGATGCGGCCGCCGAACGGAGTCTTGGCGGCGAAATGTTCGGAGAGGTGGATCGGATTTCGATCGCCGCTGATTTCAGCAAAGCCGACAACGTCGGAGGCTTTGACCTCCTTCGTGTAAGTCTCGCTCATGCCGATCGAGACATCCTCGAAATAGAGCGATTGGGTTTCCGATAGGCTCATGCGCCAATCCTAGCGTCGCGCCTTGAAAAAATCCTTGAGCAGCTTTGCCGCTGGTTCGCTTTGAACGCCCGCTTTTACATTTGGGCGCCAATGGCAGGTCGGTTGCTCAAAAAAGCGGCCGCCATGCTCAACCGCCCCGCCCTTCGGATCGCTGGCGCCATAGACGACGCGGGCGATGCGCGCGTGCGAGATCGCGCCAGCGCACATCGCACAAGGTTCAAGCGTGACGTAAAGCGTGAGCCCGGGGCGCAGCCGATAATTGCCGGCCACTTCGGCGGCGCGGCGCAGCGCCAGGATTTCGGCGTGGGCGGTGGGATCGGTCATGCCGATGGGGCCGTTGGCGGCGCCTGCGAGCACTTCGCCGCTCGCTTCGTCGACAATCACGCAGCCGACCGGGGTTTCGCCCAATTCGGCCGCAGCCTCGGCCAGGGACAGCGCCATGCCCATGTACGCGTCGTCACTCATGCGCGGCGGAGATCCAGCAGATCGGCCACCACTGGCATCGCGCACAGGGTTTCGAATGAGCCCGGCACGATGGCGGCGCGATACAACAGCCGCGCGTCTTCGTCGGAATGGGGCATGCGTTCCGCCGTGGCGCGCTTCCAGGTGTCTTCATCGGGCCATTGCGCGTAAGCGATGTAGACGTTGTTCTCCATGCGATGGAGGCGCGAACCCCAGCCGCCGAATTCCTCGGCGATCCGCGAGGTGCCGCGCCGCCAACCCTCCTCGAATTGCGCCTCCAACCCTGGTAACACCCGCCAGCGATAAATCACCGCGAACATGAGCCGATCTCCTTTGCCCCCTTCTAACCCGCTTTCCGACAAAGAGGGCGAACGTATCGCCAAATTCATGGCGCGCGCGGGCGTGTGTTCGCGCCGCGACGCCGAACGGCTGATCGCCGATGGCCGGGTGAAGCTGAACGGCAAGTTGCTCGACACGCCGGCGGTGAAGGTGTCAGCCAAGGACAAGGTCCAGGTCGATGGCCGCCTTGTCGGCGCGGCGGAGCAGACCCGGCTCTGGCGCTATCACAAGCCCACCGGACTTGTGACCACGCACCGCGATCCTGGCGGGCGCGCGACCGTGTTTGAGCACTTGCCGCGAGATTTGCCGCGCGTGGTGTCGGTTGGTCGGCTTGATCTCACATCGGAAGGCTTGTTGCTGCTCACCAACGATGGCGAGCTGGCGCGGCGCTTGGAGCTGCCGTCAAACGGCTGGGTGCGGCGCTACCGGGCGCGTGCCTACGGCCGGGTTCAGCAAAGCGAGTTGGACGCGCTGCAGGACGGCATCGAGGTCGACGGTGTGCGCTACGGCGCGATTGACGCCAAGCTTGAACGCGGCGGCTCGGCCAATGCGTGGATCAACGTCGCCATCAAGGAAGGCAAAAACCGCGAGGTACGCCGCGTGCTCGAAGCCATCGGCCTCAAGGTGAACAGACTGATCCGCGTTTCGTACGGCCCGTTTCAACTGGGCGCGCTCGACCCCGGTGAGGTTGAGGAAGTGCCGAGCCGCGTGCTGCGCGAACAATTGGGGCTGAAGAAGCCCTGATCAGTGCCCGCCGAGCCAGGTGGGGATGCCCGGCACGTAGGCCGGCCAGAAATTGTGGCTGTCCTCCCAGACCATGCGCATACCGGCGAAGACGATGATGACGATGCCCAGCACCGCGATCCAGCGATGCTGGTTGATGATGCGAGCGATGAACGACGCGGCGACGCCCATCAGCACCACCGACAAAATCAGCCCGAAGGCCATGATGTAAGTGTTGTGCTTCGACACCGCCGCGACCGCGAGCACGTTGTCGAGCGACATCGAGACGTCGGCGATGATGATGGTGAGCAGCGCGCTGCCGAAGGTCTTCGGCGCCTTGCCGCCGGCCGCGATATTTTCCGCCGCGTGCTCGGCTGCGACCGGATCGCCGACTTGCACCGGCTGGTGCGCCTTCAGATCGGCCCACATCCTGTAGCCAACCCAGAACAACAGCAGACCGCCGACCATCAACAGGCCCTTGATCGCGAGAAGCTGCATGGTGATGCCGGCGAACAAGATCCGCAGCACCAACGCGAAAACGATACCCCAGAAGATTGCGCGCTTTTGTTGCAGCGCCGGCAACGCCGCCGCCGCGAGGCCGACCGCCACCGCATTGTCTCCGGCCAAAGCCAGATCGATCAGCACAACCTGAAACAGGGCTGCGGCGTCAGCGATCAGAAATTCCATGCGGCAGGTACCCCAATGCGGCGAAGGCGCTCTTGTTTCAAAACCCCAGCGCGGGAGCAAGCCTGCGGCGTCGGACGAAACGTCTCAACCGACGGCTTGCAAGAACGAAGGCCCTGCGCCATCAGCGGCAGATGCGTATTGTCGGCGGCAAGCACAAGGGCCGGAGCCTGATCGCGCCGCAAGGCGCGACGACACGTCCCACCGCCGACCGCGCGCGCGAAAGCGTGTTCAATGTTCTCGCACATGCAGCGTGGTCGCCCGGGATCGAAGGGCGACGGGTTCTCGACCTGTTCGCGGGCTCGGGCGCTTTGGGGCTTGAGGCGATGTCACGTGGGGCGGCGTTTGCGCTGTTCGTTGAAACCGACGCCGCCGCGCGCGGCGCTATTCGAGACAACATCGAAACGTTCGCCCTATTTGGCGCAACGCGCATTCATCGCCGCGACGCGACGGATTTGGGCGAGAAGCCCGCGGGGCTCGGCGAGCCGTTCGACCTCGTGTTCCTCGATCCGCCCTACGGGCGCGGCTTGGGCGAGGCCGCGCTGGCCAAACTTGCCGACGGCGGTTGGATCAACGGCGACGCGATCGCTGTGTTTGAGTGCGGCGCGGACGAAACACCGGCGATGCCGGGTTTCGACCTGCTCGACGAACGCAGCTACGGCGCCGCGAAAGTGCTGTTCCTCAAAGCGCGCTAACGGCCACTTTACGGCGTGGCCGGAGCGGTACGCTGGGGCGCAATGCGCTGACGCTGCAATTGCGGCGCAAGCTCCACCCGCGGACGCAATTGCGTGCGGAATTGCGTTTGGCAACGGTTGAGCAATTCCTGATCGGGCGCAGCGACGTCGTGCGCTTCCTGCGCTTGCCGCAAACGCTCGCACGCTTCGCGCGTGCGACCGCTGCGATCGAGCGCGATCACCAATTGTTGGGCGTTGGCCTCCAGGCCCGCGTCCGCGGTTGGCGAATTCGGCGCGGCGGCGGCGGCTTGTTCGCGCAGGCGATAGCTTTCCGCGAAGCGCGCGCTGGCTGACGTCCAGTCGTTGCGGCGTTCGGCGATTTGGCCGAGTTCGCCAACCACCGTCGCTTGCAGCGCCGGGGTTTGCAGATTGGGCAGCGCTTCCTGCAATTGCTGTTCGGCGGCGGCGGTGTCGCCTTGCGCCTGCGCCTCGACGGCCTCGCTGACAGTGGCCGCGGCGGCGGCCTCTTGGACGCGATTGGTGCGCCGGTACGAGCGCGACAGCATGCGCCAGACGCCGTCGTCCTGCGGCTGCAGGTTGGCGGAAATTTCAAGCGCGCGTTGGCCGAGCGGGCTGGCGTTGCGCTCACCCACCGTGCCGCAGAGCAGATAGATATCGTCGCGCAGCGGATCGTCGGGATGGGCCTGGGCGTAGTCCCATATGGTTTGCATCGCTGCTTCGCGGGTGTCGGCCTGCGACAATTGCGCGGCGGCGAGGCGGACTTGTGCGTCCGGGTGCTGGGCGACGGCGAGGAACGCCTGTTGGTAGGATTCGCGCGCGGCCGCGTCGAACGAGGCTTCCGTAATCGCCGCGTCGGCGCCGACTTCGCGCGACGACATTGAGTCGGTCGGCGAAGGCGCAGCGCTTGACGGCGCCTGTTCGCCGTTGAGCGAAGCCGATTGCGTTTCGCCAAGCGCGCCGGATTCCAGAATGCCGGCGAGCTGGATCGCTTGCTCGGGCGTCAGCTTGCCTTCGGCCAGCAGACGCAACAGTTCGGCGCGCAAATCTTCTTGCGTCACTTCGGTATCTGGCGGCGCGATCAGATAGCGGCCGCCGGCGGCGATGCCGATGACGAGAGCCAACACGGTGAGCAGCGACACCATGCGGATGCGCCCGCCGAGCTTGCGACGGCGGCGCTCAATCGCAGCGCTATCGACGTCACGGCCGGCGAGCTTCGCCTTAAGCACCTCTTCCAGCAGCTGCACTTGCGGTGCGTTGGCGCCGCCGTTCCAATTGCTGAAATCCTCGGCTTGGTACGAGCCGAACCCGAGGGGGATATCGACCTTGTCGAGTGACACTGGCACGAGGCGGCCTTCGTCGCGCGCGCGTCCGGCTTCGTCACGCACGAAGGTCGAATGCGTTGAAGCTTGCGTCCAGACGACGATGACGGCTTTGGCGCTCTTGAGTTCGCGCTCGATGATGGCGGTATAATCTTGCCCGGCAGACAGCGAGCGGTCCCACCAGATGTTGAAACCGCGCGCCAACAGCGCTTCGGCCAGCGGGCGCACACGGGCGCGATCCTCGCTTGCGTAGGAAATGAAGATATCCGCCATCGATAGGCCCCTACTCAGGGCGCAGTCCGCGCCCGCCTGTCTTCTTGTCGTCCCGCCCCTTCATACGAGCTAGGGGGCGTGGCGGGAAGATGACGACGGTCACGGACGCGCTATTGGCGCGGAACGGATGGGGAAAACCCGGCGCGGCGGGCTCAGCGGTCGATAAACAAGCTCGCGGGGTGTTCGACCATGCCTTTGACGCGCTGGATGAAGGCGGCGGCGTCATAGCCGTCGACCACGCGGTGATCGAACGAGGAACTCAGGTTCATCATCTTGCGGACAACGATCTGACCGTTTTTCACCATTGGGCGTTCAACCAATTTGTTGACGCCGATGATCGCCACTTCCGGGTGATTGATCACCGGCGTGGTGACGATGCCGCCTAGGGCGCCGAGCGAGGTGATGGTGATCGTCGAACCGGAGAGTTCGTCCTTGCCGGCAGTGTTGGAGCGCACGGCGGCGGCGAGACGCGAAACTTCGGCGGCGCAGTTCCAGATGTCGCGCGCTTCGGCATGGCGCACCACCGGCACGATCAGGCCGTTGTCGGTTTGCGTGGCGATGCCGATGTCGACGCCTTCGTGGCGATAGATCACACCCGCATCGTCATCGAAGCGCGCATTGATCTGCGGGAAATCCGGCAGGCACATCACCAGCGCGCGCATTAGGAACGGCAGCACGGTAAGCTTGGGCTGATCCTGGCGACGCGTGGCGTTCAGGTGCGCGCGCAATTCTTCCAACTCGGTGAGGTCGCACTCTTCGACGTACGCAAAGTGCGGAATGCGGCGCTTCGCATCCTGCATCTTCTCAGCGATCTTGCGCCGCAAGCCGATCACTTTCACCGGCTCGATGTTGTGACGCTCGGCCAAGGCGGTTGAGCTCATGCGCGCACCGCTGACGGGCACGAGCACTTTGTCCAGATCCTCATGCGTGATGCGGCCATCGGCGCCGCTGCCGCGAATGGTGGCGAGATCGATGCCGAGCTTTTGCGCACGAGCGCGCACCGCGGGCGAAGCCTGCGCTTGGCCCATTTCACGCACCGTGGGCTCGCTCGCTTCGCGCTTGGCGACGGCTTGCTGGGCCTTCGGCGGCGGCGCTTTGGGCGCTGTGCCGCTTGGCATGGCGCCACTGGGCACCGACACCGGCTTGGAGGCGCCGCCCTGGATTGCGGCCTGCACGGTTTCTTCCGACCACACGGAGCCCGCCTGCGCGCGGATGCGCGGCTTGGGCTCGTAGGCTGAGGCCGAACCATTGGTTTGCGGCGCGGGCGCGCTGACGGCCGGCGGCGGCGGTGCAACGGGCGGAGGTGGCGGCGCGGCGGCGGGCGCTTCAGCGGCCCCCTCTTCGCTCTCGACCTCGAACACGGCGATCGCGGATCCGACAGGCGCCATCTCGCCAGGCTCACCGCTGAGCGACACGATCTTGCCGCTGACCGGCGAGGTCATTTCCACTGTCGCCTTGTCGGTCATCACGTCGACGAGCGGCGCGTCTTCTTTCACCACGTCGCCGACGCGCACGTGCCACGCGACGATCTCGGCCTCGGCCGTGCCTTCACCAACGTCGGGCAGTTTGAAAACGTATTGGCCCATCGTCAGCCCTCCATCGCCCGGCGCATTGCTTTGATGAGACGCGGCGGCGTTGGGAAATACTCCCATTCGTGCGCGTGCGGATAGGGCGTATCGTAACCAGTGACGCGCTCGATCGGCGCCTCAAGGTGGTAGAAGCAATGCTCCTGCACCAAAGCCGACAATTCCGCGCCGTAGCCTGACGTGCGCGTCGCTTCGTGAACGATCACGCAGCGCCCGGTTTTCGAGACGGACGCGACGATCGCGTCGATGTCGACCGGCAGCAACGTGCGCAAATCGAGAATTTCGGCATCGATGCCGCTCTCTTCGGCGGCGGCGAGGGCGACGTGCACCATGGTGCCGTACGCCAGAATCGTCAGCGCCTGCCCTTCGCGCACCGTTGCGGCCTTGCCGAGCGGGACTTTGTAATAGCCTTCCGGCACCTCACTGGCGGGGTGTTTGGCCCACGGGATCACCGGGCGGTCACGGCGGCCGTCGAACGGGCCGTTATAGACGCGCTTGGGTTCAAGGAAGATCACTGGATCGTCGTCTTCGATGGCGCTGATCAGCAGGCCTTTTGCATCGTACGGCGTAGATGGGATTACGGTTTTCAGGCCGGCGACGTGCGTAAACAGCGCTTCCGGGCTCTGGCTGTGGGTTTGGCCGCCGTAGATGCCGCCGCCATAGGGCATGCGCACCGTCATCGGCACCGTGTAATCGTTGGCGGAGCGATAGCGGATGCGCGCGGCTTCCGACACGAGCTGATCGTAGGCCGGGTACATGTAGTCGGCGAACTGGATCTCGATCACCGGGCGCAAGCCATAGACGGCCATGCCGATCGCGGCGCCGGCGATGCCGGTTTCGTTGATCGGCGTGTCGAAGCAGCGCTTCAGCCCGTACTTTTTCTGCAGGCCTTCGGTGACGCGGAAGACGCCGCCGAAATAGCCCACGTCCTCGCCGAAGGTGAGCACGTTGGCGTCGCGCTCCATCATCACGTCGAGCGCCGAATTGAGCGCCTGGATCATCGTCATCGCGGCCATCGCGTCAGACTCCCAATTCTTCGCTTTGCTGACGGATATGCCAGGGCATTTCCTTGTAGACGTCGTCGAACATCGTGATCGGCGGAGCACGGTCGTCACCGCCGAGCACGCCGGATTTTTCCGCCTCACGGCCAGCGGCGCGCACGGCTTCGATCGCTTCTTCTTGCGCGGCGCGGTGCTGCTCCTCGCTCCACTCGCCGAGAACGATGAGGTGATCCTTCAAACGCTGCACGGGATCGCCCAGCGGCCACGCGCCGGGCTCGTCGGCGGGGCGGTAGCGGCCTGGATCGTCGGAGGTGGAGTGCGAGCCGGCGCGGTAGGTGAAGTGCTCGATCAGGGTGGGCCCGAGATTTGAACGCGCGCGCTCAGCAGCCCATTGCGTCACCGCGTAGACGGCGAGGAAATCGTTTCCATCGACGCGGAGCGGCGGCATACCGTAGCCGATGCCGCGCGCGGCGAACGTTGTTTGCTCGCCACCGGCGATGCCTTGGAACGATGAAATGGCCCATTGATTGTTGACGACGTTGACGATCACCGGCGCCTGATAAACGGTCGCGAAAGTCATCGCCGCGTGGAAATCGCCTTCCGCAGTCGAGCCGTCGCCAATGTAAGTGGTGGCGATGCGGTCATCGGCGGAATACGCCGACGCCATCGCCCAACCAACTGCCTGCGGCAGCTGCGTGCCCAGATTGCCTGAGATGGTGAAGAAGCCGTCCTTCTTCGAGGAATACATCACCGGCAATTGCCGGCCCTTCATCGGGTCGCGTTTGTTGGAATAGATTTGGCACATCATGTCGACGAGTGGATAGCCGCGCCCGATCAGCATGCCTTGCTGGCGATAGCTCGGAAACACCATGTCGTCTTGGCGCAGCGCCAGCGTTTGCGCGGCGGAGATCGCCTCTTCACCAAGGCTCAGCATGTAGAACGAGGTCTTGCCCTGGCGCTGGGCGCGGAACATGCGGTCGTCGAACGCACGCGTGAGGATCATGCTCTTCAAGCCGCGGCGGAGGTCGTCCGGCGCGATGTAGGGCGCCCAAGGGCCGATCGCGTTGCCGTCGCCATCGAGAACGCGGATCAGGCCGTAGGCGAAATCGCGCAGATCGATTGCGCGCGCATCGACATCGGGCTTTGGCGTCGCGCCGGGTTCGGGAAAACTCCAGCCGGAGAAATCCGGCTTGTCGCCGGGGCGCAGACGCGGCGCCGGAATATGGAGATCGAGCGAATTCCTGCGTGTCATCTGTCGCGTCTCCATCAAGCCCGGCCGGCGCGCGAGCGCGCTAGCACGGCGGGCGCTGCGCCCAAGCGTTGCGTTTCATCCAGCACAACCAAGAAGCCTTCCGGCACAGCCTGACGCGCGCGCGAAACAGCGGCGAGATCCAGGGCGAGGTCGACCTGGCGGCGAGGCATGTTCATGGCCGGATTTCGCTCCCGAGACCGCCCGTTCAGCGCCGCGAAGCGGCGTCCGGGCAGACTGATTTTCGGGGCAAAATAGCCAAGGGCCCAGTTTCCGCAATGCGCTACGTAACGAAGAACAATCGCGCCTGCTATGCACGCATGGAGGGGCGTTCCTGCCCTAGATGGCAGGAAAAACAGAACATCCTTGCGCGCAGTTTACGCTGCACTGCGGCATAAGCCCAGATCAGGAATTGGCGGGCTGAATCACCTCGATGGGCAGGCCGAGATTGCGCAATTGCGGGCGCACCACCGCAGCGTCGCCGACCACCACCCAAACAAAGCGGCGCGGATCGATGACGGCGCGGGCGGCGCGATCCATGTCGGCGGCGCTCATGGCGCGGTAGCGGCCGGCCACGTCTTCCCAATAGCTGTCCGGGCGATTGTAGAGATCGTTCGAGCGCAACGCCGCCAGGATGCTAGCGGCGGTTTCGTACGCGCCGGGCAGTTGGCGGATGTTGCCATTGATCGTGCGCGTGTGCTCACCGGCGCTGACGCCGCTTGTGGTGTTGAAGGAAATGATCTGCTCCATCAGCACACGGATCGAGTCCCCGGTGCGATCGGCCTGCACCGGCGCGTTGATGATGTAGGGCGTGTTCATTTCACGCAGCACCACCTGCCCGCTCAAACCATACGACCAGCCGCGACGCTCACGGATTTCCGTGTTGATGCGCGAGAGGAAGTTGTTGCCGAGCACCTCGTTGGCGGCGACCAAAGTGAGCGTGTCGTCGGAACCGCTGAGCGGCAGCACCGAGCCCGCATAGATCACCGATTGCGGCGATTGCGGACGGTCGACGACAACGATGCGCGAGCGCGGCTCGGGGATGGCGACCGAGAAATCCTTGCGGCCAGCGGGCGTGGCAGCGCCCCGCCAAGCGCCGAAGCGCGCTTCGACCAAACGCGTCACCTCGGCGAGCGGGCGATCGGACACCACGAACAAGCGCGCGGTTTCGGGGCGGATCCAGGTTTGGTGGAAGCTAACCAACGCCGCGCGATCGAGCGCCGAAACCGACGCTTGGCTGCCAAGGCCAGACGCTGGGCGGCCATAGGGGTGGTGCTCGCCATAGACCAGACGTGGGAACGCGCGCTGCGCCAGACCGTTCGGCTGTGTTGCTTCCGCCGCAACCGCCGAGAGCTGCTGGTTACGAAGGCGCGACACCTCGGTATCGAGAAAATCCGGGCGCATGACGATATCGGCGAAGAGATCGAGCGACGGTCCGAGATTGGCGGAAAGCGCGGTGAGGATCACCGACGAGCGGTCAAGCGTGCTGCCCCAGGCGATGTTGGCGCCGAGGCGCTCCTGCTGTTCGGCGATCTCCATCGCGCCGCGCCCATTGGCGCCGGTGTCCAGCGCCGAGAGCATCAGACGCTGCACGCCAAAGCGCCCTTCTGGATCGGAGGCGACGCCAGCGTCGAAATCGAGCGCCATCAAGGTGACGGGAATGGCGGCGCGGCGTGCATACACAATCTCAATGCCATTCGAGAGGCGCGTGCGCTCGACGTCCGGGAAATCCAGATCGGCGATCTCGCCCACCGCCGGCATCGGCGCGCGCGGCGACGCCGTCGCGGGTGTGTTGTCGACGGCGGGACGGCGCGTTGCCTGCGCTTCTTCGTAGGGCTCGCGCGCGCCGGGATCGACGCGCAGCGAATAGACCGGACGCGACAGCCAGCGCGACATCGCCGCGCGTACGCCCGCAGGCGTGACCTCGCCGTACTCAAGCAAATTACGATGGAAGAAACGCGGATCGCCGGCGATCACTGCGCCATTGGCCAGCGCGACAGTTTTGCCGCCGAAGCCGCCGACTTGCTCAATCGCGAACAAGTTCTGCGACACGACGCCGGTGGCGACGCGCTGGATTTCATCCTCGGTTGGGCCGTTGGCGATATAGTCAGCGATGATGGCGTCGAGCCGCGCCGAGACGGCGGCGGGATCTTGGCCTGGCTTCACATCGGCGGTGACGGTGAACATCGAGAGGCGCTGGAACGGCAACACGCCCGCGCTCACTTGCACAGCGGTTTGTTCGTCACGCACCAGGATGCGGTCGAGCCGCGAGGTGTTGAGGCCGCCCAGCACTTGGGCCGCGACGTCGAGTTCAACTTGGTCTTCGTGCGAGAGGCCCGGCACCACCCAGGTGCGATAGAGGCGCGTGTTCGAGACGCGGTCGAACATGGTTTCAGAAACCGGCGCCGGCAAAGTCGGCACTGCTGCTTCGGCCGGCACGTTCTGCGGCCCACGCGGAATTTGTCCGAAATAGCGTTGCACCAGAGCGCGCGCTTCGGTGGTGTTGATGTCGCCGGCGAGCACCAGGACCGCGTTGTTGGGCCCGTAATTGTCGCGGAACCAGCCGCGCACGTCTTCCAAAGATGCGCCGTCGAGATCGGCCATCGAGCCGATGGTGGAATGGCGATACGGGTGGCCCTCGGGGAACAAGGCCGCGAGTTGGCGATAGAAGGTCATGCCGTAAGGCTGGTTGTCGCCCTGGCGCTTTTCGTTTTGGACGATGCCGCGCTGGGCGTCCAAACGCTCTTGCGTCAGCGCGCCGAGCAAATAGCCCATGCGCTCGCTTTCAATGTAGAGCGTGCGCTCGAGCGCCGGCGTCGGCACGGTTTCAAAATAATTGGTGCGGTCAAACCAGGTGGTGCCATTCCAATTCGTGGCGCCCATTTCGCGCAGCGGCTCAATCAGATTGGGAATGTGCTCGGTGCCGTTGAACAGCATGATGTGTTCGAACAAGTGCGCGAAGCCGGCTTGGCCGGGCGGCTCATCCTTCGAGCCGACATTGAACCACGACGCCACGGCCACGATCGGGGCCTTACGGTCCTCGTGCACGAGCACGGTGAGGCCGTTATCCAGCGTGAAGCTCTCGAACGGCACATCGACGCCCGCAAGCAATTGCGCGACCGTGGCCGGCTGATCTGGCGCGGGCGCCTGCGCGGTGTCGGAGGTGGCGCACGCCGCGAGCGCCAACGCAATCGCCAAAGCGCCGAAAAGCTTGAATTTCATCGATCGATCCCCTGCCGGCCGTTGCGCCTTTCTAGGGCCGCCCGGCGCCTGCGGTCCAGCCGCGCGCGACGGACAACACAAATCTTGCGCCCGCTAGGCTGGGGCGGCCCCGCATGCGAACCTTCGGCCGGAATCGACGGGGACCAGGAATGACGCAAGAGCCGGCAACCGCACTGCCGAAGCACCACAAGGCGACCTCGAAGGAGGTGATGGTGATCGGCGCGTCCTCGCTCGGCACCGTGTTCGAGTGGTATGATTTCTACCTCTACGGCTCGCTCGCCACTTACATCTCTGCGCACTTCTTCTCTGGCGTGAACGAAACGACGGCGTTCATCTTTGCGCTTGCTGCGTTCGCAGCCGGCTTTGCCGTGCGCCCGTTCGGCGCGTTGGTGTTCGGGCGCATTGGCGACATCGTCGGGCGCAAGAACACGTTTCTCGTCACCATGGCGATCATGGGGCTTTCCACTTTCGTGGTCGGCCTGCTGCCGGGTTACGCGGAGATCGGCGTCGCCGCGCCGATCATTTTGATCGCCATGCGTTTGCTGCAAGGACTTGCGCTTGGTGGCGAGTACGGCGGTGCGGCCACCTATGTCGCGGAGCACGCGCCGAACAACAAGCGCGGGCTCTACACCAGCTGGATTCAAACCACGGCGACGCTTGGCCTGTTCATGTCGCTGCTGGTGATCATGGCGACGCGCACGCAGCTCTCGGCCGAAGATTTCGCCGCCTGGGGTTGGCGCGTCCCGTTCCTGGCCTCGATCGTGCTGCTTGTGATCTCGCTGTGGATCCGCCTGCAGCTGGCGGAAAGCCCGGTGTTTCAGAAAATGAAAGAGGAAGGCGCAACCTCGAAAGCGCCGCTCGCGGATTCGTTTGGAAAATGGGCCAATCTCAAGCTGGTGATCATTGCGTTATTCGGCGCGGTCGCGGGCCAGGCGGTGGTTTGGTACACCGGCCAATTCTACGCACTCTTTTTTCTTGAACGAACCCTGAAGGTGGAAGGCCTCACCGCCAACACGCTCGTGGCGGTATCGCTGCTGATCGCAACGCCGTTCTTCATTTTCTTCGGCTGGCTCTCCGACAAGATCGGCCGCAAACCGATCATCATGGCCGGATGCGCGCTGGCCGCGCTCACCTATTTTCCGCTCTTCGGCGCGCTGACAGAAGCGGCCAACCCAGCACTCGCGCATGCGCAGCGCGATGCGCCGGTGGTGGTGTACGCCGATCCAAGCGAGTGCTCGTTTCAGTTCGACCCCGTCGGCCGCAATCGCTTCGACACCGAGCCGTGCGACGTCGCCAAGGCGTTCCTGGCGCGCGCCGGCGTCAGCTATTCGAACCGCCCGACCGTGATCGGCGAGCAAGAAGCCAGCGTGCACATCGGCGGCGCCATCGTCTCGATCGGCGATGTCGGCGCAATGAATGCTGAAGAGCGCGCCGCTGCCATCACCGCGTTTCAGACCCAGGCGCGCGCAGCGCTGGACGCGGCCGGCTATCCCGCCGCCTCCGATCCCGCCGCCATCGACAAGCCTCTGGTGATCGGAATTCTGGCGCTGCTCGTGATCTACGTGACGATGGTCTACGGGCCGATCGCGGCGATGCTGGTGGAACTCTTCCCCACCCGCATTCGCTATACGTCGATGTCGCTGCCGTACCACATCGGCAATGGCTGGTTCGGCGGCTTCCTGCCGACGACCGCGTTCGCGATCGTCGCCGCCACCGGTAACCTCTATTCCGGACTTTGGTATCCCGTGATCATCGCCTCGGCGACCTTAGTGCTCGGCTTGCTGTTGCTGCCGGAAACCAACAAACGCAGCATCGATTGATCATGCGCAGCTGAAATCGTCGGCGCCCTCGGCGCGGCATTGCGGCGGAAACCCGTGCGCGCGCCAATAGACATCAAGGCGCATGTCGCGGACGAATTGCTTGAACGCGGCCGATTGCCGGTAGGCGGGAAAATCCGGGAGCCAGATCGGAAAGAACGAGCCTTGCCGCGCGCAGGCGATGTCGTAAGCCTCCAGCGCAAGCGCAACCGAGTACACGTCGCGTGGGTTGAACGCGTCGGTATCGAGCCATTCGCGCAATGCCTGACGCGCCGCGTTGCGATTGGCGTTTGGATTGCGCAGCGCCTCGAACACGATCGCCGGCATCGGCTGCTCGTCCGATACCGACGCAGCCATCGCGCGGGCCCCAGCGATATCGCCACGCGCCAGCAGCGCCGGCAGCAAGACTGTATCGTCGGGATGGGCGCCATCGACCGCCAAACGCCGGTACGTGGCCAGCGCCGCGTCGGTCTGTCCGCGCATGTGCTGCACCCACATCAAATGCAGGCGGCAGCGATCATAAGCGGGGTCCACCGCCAAGCAGCGATCAAGCAGGCCCTGGGATCTTTCGAGGTAGCCCAGTTTGTGCATTTCGATCGCCAGCCACAGCAATGCGGTGGTGTTGGCAGGATCGAGTTCAACGGCGCGCTCAAGATCGGAAACCGCGGCCGCCCAATCATACGGCGCTTGGTAATTCTCCATCACCGCCTTGATCGCGTGCGCAAGCGAGAGATCCGCATCGAGCCTCAGCGCGCGCGCAACAGCATCGCGCGCTTCCGGCGTCGGCGCGCCGCGACCGGCAAAGCTCGCCGCCGCCAACAATTCCCAGCCGCGCGCGAATTGTGGATCCGCTTCCACTGACGCGCGCGCAAACCGCACGGCGCGGGGCAGTTCCGTACGCGCGGCGAACAATTCGCGCCCGCGTAAATAGAGTTCATAGGCGCGAAGGTTGCGCGTTCCTGCGGCGGCGCTGCGCACTTCAACGCGCTGGGGGCCGAGTTCGGCTTCAAGCTCGCGGGCGATGGCGCTGGCAACTTCGTCTTGGACGTCGAACAAATTCTCCACGCTGAGCGCGCGCTCGTAGGTGTGCGCCCACAAACGCCTGTCGGCATTGGCGTCGATCAATTGCACACTGATGCGCACCCGATCGCCCGCGCGCCGCACCGACCCCTCCAGCACGTGGCGGACATTCAGCGCGCGCGCGATCTCGGGCGCCGACATCTCGGTGCGATCCTTGAACGCGAATGAGGACGTGCGCGAGGCGACGTTCAGCCCCTCCATGCCCATCAGCACGTTGAGGATTTCCTCCGACAACCCTTCAGAGAAATAACTCTGATCGCCCGCCGGCGAGAGATCCTCGAACGGCAGCACCGCGATGGTCTCCGCCGCCGTTCCGGAGGCGCGCGCACGCGGGGCGCCGACATTGCCGGCGCCGGCAACCAAGCCCGCAACGACAATCAGGGCTGCCGCGGCGAATTGCGGGACGTAGCGGCGCGGCGTTCGCGCGATGATCGGCGCCGCCTTCTTCTCAATCTCCTGAACCGGCAAAAGGAAACGGTATCCGCGTCCGTGCACGGTGCCGATAAAATGCGGCGTGCGCGCGTCATCGCCCAGTGCGCGGCGCAGGTCGCGCATGGCCGTGGTCAGCACCGTTTCCGACACGAAGCGACCGTTCCATACACTTTCGATCAACTCATCCTTGGTCACCAGACGCTGCGGCGCCTGCATCAGGGCATGCAAAAGCGCGAACGGCTTTGGTCCGATGTCCAAAGCGCGATCGTCGAGCCACGCGCGTTGATCGGCGAGGTCGAGCGTCAATGGATGCGCGCGCAACACGCGACGCGATAGCGTCTCCGCTCCCGTTTGGGGCGAAACTGCGGCGCTGCGGCGCTCCCACAATTTTCTCAGAACCGCGCCGACGCGTTTCAACAAATTCAAAATCGTCATTCCCCTCAAGCCTTTGATCCCCGCCCCAAAGGCCGTTGTTCGATTTCAGCGCGTGCTCAGGACTTTTCCGAGGCGCCGAACGCACCGTCACTGCGACGCATACGACATCGCGTCACAACACTATCTGGAGACGTCATAATGTTCGGATCAAAGCCGCGTGAGATCGCCATGTTCATGATCGTCGTGGCATCGGCGCTTGCCGCAGCGGCGCCAACCGAGGCCCATGCGGCCAACGCAAACGATACCTTCGTGTTCGAGTATCGCGCGAGTGAATTGCGCGACGTGCAAACGTTTCGCAATCTCGACGCGCGCCTGCGCAGCGAAGCCTCGCGCTATTGTCGCACGCGTTCGCCCGACGGACGCTCACCCGTTACGCAACTCGGCTGCCGCCGCTCGGTGGTGGAATCTGTTCGCGCATCGCTGATTGAGCGCGCGCCCAACGACGTGTTGCGCGACATCTCGAACTAAGTGTGAGGGGCGCGGCCGGCGGCGTGGCTTCCCAGCGCGCAGCCGGCCGTTGCGCCCACGAGTCGTGAAGGGAAGAGAAAAGAGACTGGCGCGCCCGAAGAGATTCGAACTCCTGACCCCCAGATTCGTAGTCTGGTGCTCTATCCAGCTGAGCTACGGGCGCGAAGGGGGGGTGAATAGCCGTAGCTGGGGGCGCTGGCAAGGTTGGTCAGGCGCGGATGGCGCCAAGCCGGGTTTGGACGGTGGAAAGCGGCCTTCAGACGGCTCCCCGGCCCCCGGGGTGAGCGGTCACGAGGGCAGCCTGGGCCGCCAGCGCCTCCGAAAGCCTCAATCTTCGAAATCTGCCTCCATGCAGCCGCGGAGCTTGTCAGCGGCCTGACTCATGTAGCGTTCCGCATCGTAAAAATTGAAAATGTTGAAATTGTTCCAGGCCAGTTCCTTGAGCCGGAACGCGCGGCTGATGTCTTCGTGCGACGGATCGTACTTCCCGCCATAGCGCATCCAGGCGATGGCTTCCGCGCAGGTCTGGTAGTGTGCGAGCACGCGTTGGCGCAGTGCAAACAACTCGTCGTAGATCTCCCCCGCGACCGAGCGCGTGCGCAGGCGTCCGTGCTCGGACCAGTAAGCGTAGAGCGAATCCAGATCGAAGACGGACGGCCCGAACTCGTCGAAGCGCAGGAACGTATAGCATTCCGCGACAGCTTCCTTGACGGCATAGCGCATTTGGCGCTGTCCGCTCATTGCGTCGACACCTTCCTTGTCGGCCTCGAAAGACTGATTCACAAACTCATGAATGTAGCCCACGAAGTCTTCCATCGTGCTGCGCACATACTCGCTGGTGAAATAGCCGAGTGAGGCAAGACGCAACACGAAAGCGCGATTAAGGCCCTGGCGCCACGTGGCTGCAGGCACACTGATGTTCCACACGGTGTGCGAGACGATCTTTTGCACCGCCGCCGCCAAATCGGGGAGATCTTTGTTGCGGCGGCGCTCTTCGCCCCGGATGCGGGTCGCTTCGGCCTTGTCTCCAGCGCGCTCGGCCAGGATCGCTTGATACTCTCGGTCTTGGCGGCGCTTCATCTCCTTGTAGGCGAGAATAGCGATTTCCTTCGCGCCGAAATATTGATGATAGCCGCATTGCCGCGCCATCGCCCGCGTCGCCGCGGAGCCGATAATGAACCTCTCAGACCCTACCGGCGCCTCAAGCAGAAACTCGATCAGCGGGTCGGATACGTCGTATTGCTCCTCCTCCAGAGATTTTAGGCTCTCAAGCTTCTCGAATTTGCGCGCCAGCTCCGGCTTGCCGCACACCTTTGCAGCAAATACGAGAAGCTCACGTCCAGCGGCGTTGGTGCTCTGGATCTGAGCGCCCTTCGCCAGCACCTCTTCAAGCGCTGCGACAACCGCTTCCCGAAGGTCAGCTGACGCTCGCTCGGCGGCCGCCATCTGCAGCGCCAGCGTGTTGGCTTGATCGGTGGACACCGAGGTTTCGGCGTTCTTCATCGCCTCGCTGATGCGGGTCGAGAAGTCTGGATTTGCACCGACGAGCGCATTGCCGACGAACAGGTTCGACACCAAGAGATCCGACCACCGCCATGCGTATTTTCCCGCTCCCGTGGGTGAACCGTCGGACGCATCTGGCGTTGGCGTTTCCGGAAAGGCGCCGAATTCGGCGGCGATCATAACGCGCTCGTTCGCCGCGTTCGTGCGCCGCTTTGAGCCCCAGCTTTCCTCGCGCTGAAGCAACGTCTCGCGCAGACGTCTCCAATTCCACCGACGGTTACGCACGTCGCGCCGCGCATCGAACTGGGGATCGCTCGTGATCTTGATCCCAAGCCGCTCGGCAAATCCGCGGGCTTGCGCGAAATGGGGAAGCTGGCGGTCCCAATTGAAATCGATGGGAACAACGATCTGCGTCCGATGCGGCAGATCCTCTTTAAGGAACAGGTCGTCGATCCCCAAATCGCGCAAGCGATGCATCGTCGCCATGCCCATGCGCATCATCATCTTATTGTCGCGCGGCGTCGCCAAAGACCATTTGGTTAGGGCAAGCGCTAGGCTGTCGTGCCCGAGCGTAATTTTGGTCTGGTCGTACTTCAGGATGCCGACCGTCGGGTCGAGCAGGACATCGAGCAGCCCCTCGACAACTGGCTTTGACGCCACCCCGCCGGGCAGGCGCTTGGCTATAGCGGTCGCGAACGTCTCGCGCTCGATACTGTCGGTTACGGCGCGGCCATCGCCTTCGACCCGCACGAGAAAGTCTCGCATGGCGCCGAGCCAAATGAGCACCTTCTCCGGCAAATTTTGCGACTTCTCGCTCGCATCGGCGGACCACACTTTCACGCTGCCGCAAACGCGCTCGATCTGCTCTTGCAGATACTCCTCGACCTGATTGCCGATCTCACCGAGGCGGCGAAGATCGGCGCTGCCGATGGTGTGACGCCCCGCCCGACGCTCGCGCGCGAGACTCGATTGTTCCCAGAGCCGGATGCACGCGGCTTGCAACGTTGGCAAGACACCGCCAACTGGCACCTTATCGCTCAGCAGCGCCTCGGCGAGCTCGCGGGCTGCATCCTTCGATATGTGCAAAGCGCCTTCGCCATCGCCTGGCGCTTTGACGTCATCGTCGAGGTCGAGTCGCGCTTTGAGATTGTCCCACGCCGGCGACCCACTGCGCAGCGTTGGACGTAAGATCGCCTCCTGCAGACCGACGGCGTCGAGATCGCGGAGATGAAATCCGCGCAGCCCCTCGCCCGGATAGCCTTGTCTGGCGATCTGATCGTCAAACAAGCCTTTGTACTCTGTACGCAGGGAAATCACGAGGCGGGTGCGCGAATCTTGCGACGCCATCATCTGGATAAATTTGAAATATTCCCGGTCGCGTTGGCGATCGGTGTCGTCGGCAGAGCCCGCCTCGTGCGAAACGTTTTCGCGTTTCCTTTTGAGCGTGAACACCTCTTCCGCTTGGTCTATCACGATGATCGGCGGCGTGCGCATGGCGCCGGCCAACGTGTTGAGCGCTATGAATGTCGCGCGCGCCGAGGTTTTTACCCGCTCCTGAAACTTCGGGTCGTTCGGAAACGCTGCAGCTATCTCTTTTGGATCGACGTCACTCGCCAACTCACCGAACACCCGGCCGTCGTCCTGGCCGCGCCCGGTGAATGAACCGGCGATCTGCAGCAAGGTTTCACCGAACGCGCGCAACGGATCGGCGGTGGAGCGCACCACGGAGAACCCGTCTTTCGCGCGCGCGAAGCTAATCGGCGAGCCGCTGCGCGCCAGATAGGGTTTGACGCCAGCGTGAAGGAAACTCGATTTGCCACACCCGGTTCGGCCGTGAAGCACGAGCACGTTGGCGTCGCGCAGCAAGTTGGCGCACTCGGCGATTTCTTGCTCGCGGCCTGCGAACAAGACCTCGCGGGCCTCGTCATAGTGCCGGAGGCCGGGGTACGGCCGGTACTTTGTTTTTGGCGGCGTCGCGGCCGGCGCGGCGCGTTCAGCTCCGCGCGCGGGCGCCTTCTTCTTCCGAGCACTCATGACGGCTTCTCCGCGAGTTGAGTCGGCTGAATTGAGCGAATGATGTCGATCCATCGATCGACCTGCTTGATTGTCTCTTCCGGCGGCGGCGTCACCGCTGCGTGCACGGGACTGCAATAGATCCCGTAGAGCAGCCCTAGCGGCCACCATTTGGTGCGCGCTTTGGCCATCGCCTCGAGCAATGGCTCTTGCGACTCCAAAACGTCACGAAGGATGCGCCACCCGAACAGACGCATCTGCGGATTGCGAACGTCAGCCTCCACGGCGATGAGACCCGACCTGCCGATATCGAGCGCTTTCTTCACCCAATCGGGCCCGCGATCGCCCCGCACGACGGCATCACCATCGAGCATCATCAGAACGACGCGGTCTGCATCACTTTGTGACTTGTTGATCTCAAGATCGGCGGACGAAATCTGATCGTCGCCGATCATAAAGGATCCAGCGTCGGCCTGCAGAGAGACGTACCAGAAGAGATCGTACAGTTTGTGCCGGTGGGCGAGCGCCTGGTAGCCTTCGCGATCCCAGCCGACGTGCATGCGCATCCCGTCAGTGTCGCCTTCGCGCTCACTGCGCCGCTCCATATGCGTTATGCCGTTTTGATCGAGTTCGAGCACACACGCGAGGCGCACCCGTTTGCGCTCGTCTGTGGTTTCTTTGATGTCCGTCGTGATGCCACGGACCGCCGAACGGAACCGAACGCCCCAGAAGTTCGCGTAGTGCTCCGGCTTATTGGGATCGAGCTTGGCGACCGCGTCCATGGTCATCGGCACGCACGCGAGGCCCCATGGAGCGATCAGCTTCGAGTACTTGGCGTGGACCACCTCGATACGCCATTCGCCGGGCGGCGCTGAAAGCACGTTCTTTTCAAACCATTCGCGGAATGCGGCGGAGCGTCGTTCGGATTTGGGTTCGCCGTCGATGCCGCGCAGCACGGCCGCGTGAAGATCGCGACCATCCTCGATGAGGCGGGTTAAAATGGGGCCGAACGCCGCTGCATCGCCATCGACGCCAGTGTCGCTGACACGCCAATCGAGCGCCTGGAGCGACTGCAAGTGTTTGCGAATGGATTCACTCAGACGGTCGATGTTGCCGGCCGAGACGAAATAGCCCTCCCAAAAAAACCCGGGCTCACCTTCCTTCGGCACGCTTGTCTTTGACGGCCGACCGGGCACGCTCCAGGTGATTTCCACGTTGTCGTTCTGATGCCGAAGGTCCATGCGCAAGGTGCGCGTCGGCATCGTCGCGGCTTTCGCGGTCGAGCTTGCCGCCTTTCCTCCGCCTGGCGCCTTTGCGCCGTTCGCCTTGGCTGCGTTGGGTTTCACAGTTTTCTTGGTCGCCGTTTTGGCGGGCGCTTTTGCGCCTGTCGTTTTCTTCGCCATCCCCGTCCCCCCGTTACGTTCACGTCCTCTTGCGCGCCCTGACAAGTCTGAAGCCGATCCCCGCTCCACGATGTGTCGGCGCCTCGAAACTGGGTTTCGCGTCGGTTTCGAATGCGTCCGGCTTGAATTCGAACCAGCACCCGCCGCACACCGGCACGACCTTCGCGGCAACGGGCGACCACCCCGTGGCTTCACTCGCTGACACAGCCCAAACGCTGACGTTCGAGCCAAGATCATAGAGACCCTCTTCGCCGATCGCGTCGAACACGCCCGGCGGTGAAGGGTGGTCTACATCTGCGCCACGCCAGTTGACGCGCTCGCGGTGTTCGCTGAGCGACTGCTCGCCCCACGGATACGTGGCGCCCTTTGCGCACCACCGCAGCAAGGCGGCCCATTCTACGTCCGTGGGCAAACGGATTTCCTCGTCGGCGCCAATGCCACCGGGCCGGCCCTGCAATCGTTCAGTCAGCCAAAGACAATAAGCGGTCGCCTCGTGGAAACTTACAGACACCACCGGCGAACCGGGCCGATCCATCTGTCTGATCCAGCTGTCGTAACGTTTCGCCGCAGCCGGCGAGCCATCAGACTGGTCACTGACCATCAAGCGAGGATCAATCTTCGCGGTTGGATCGGCCGCGGGCCACCATTTTTCACCGCCCGTGCGCGCAACGCTCTCAAACCGTCTGTATTCCGACACCAACACCGGCGCGTCAGCAATATGAAAGCCGGGAGGCAACCCCTCAGCCGCGACAGGCACCCATTTGCGGCGCTCGCGGAGGAAAATGTCCAACAACTGATCGACGGCCAAGCATGTCTTCTCCCCCTCTTCACGACGGCCGATTTGGAAGAAGAGATCGCAGTATTTTGCGCGCACGGCTGCAACCCACCGCGCCTTGAACTTGGAATAGATCTCGGTCGCGCGTTTGGCGGCTTCGATCAACGGGGGTGCAAATTGATCGCCAAGCAAATCCGAAGGCGGGCTTTCGGCGAGCAATTGAAGCGCCAGCTCCGCCACCGACCATGCCTTGGCAGGGTCTGTTTCCGCAGCCGCCGCATTGAGCAACGCCATTGGCGCTTCGAGCGCACGATCGTCAGCCTGGTTGTCGACGTTGATCGCATGCGCAAACCGCACCGCCGAGCGCCAAGCCGGGCGCTCCAACCGCTCAAGATCGGTGAGATGAAGCGCGACGCCTTTCGCGGTCATTTCTTCCGCGGCCAGGTACTCCCAGAACATCGTCGCATTGTCGAAGGTGTAGGTGCCATCCTTCTCCAACCGGAAAAGGCTCGTGCGAGACGCCAACTCGCGCAGCAAGTCCTTGGCCTCGCGCACATCAATCTCGTTGAGACCCAAGCCCGCCCGCTCACGGCGAATCCAAGCTGCGGTCTCATCTTCACGCCGTCGAATAATCCCTTCGCCGCTGACATTCACAAATTCGAGCGCGTAGCGCCGAAGGATCGCGCGGGCCACCGCTTCAACCGGCCGCGAAGGGTCGGACTGCACCTTCGCAAGCTTTGGGAATTCGCGGCGCCTCAATATGTAGTCAATCGCCCGCTCGCAGAATTCGGCCAATCGCCCCGACACGTCGTAGCCGTCTTGAGCCGCGATGCAGCAGAACGCGTTCAGCAGCAGCGGCGTGCGAAGAGCGACATTCTTGGCGTCGCCTCTCTTTCGCATCTCTTTTGCCGCGTTGATCAGGCGTTTCTCGGTTTCGGCGTCGCTAGCGAACCGCGCTATGAAGGTCTCAATGAGCTTTTCCGATTCAAGCGGTTCGTCCAGGACAACCCGCGTGGCGGAGAATTGGGTGCGATAACAATCGCGCGTCGTAAACACGACGCGGAACCCGGAAGCGCTCAAATCAATCGCCAGGGTATGACCGGCGTTGAACAAGACCTCAGCGGCGTTTTCGTTCGCCAGTTCATCAAGCCCGTCGAGCATGAAGATGTAGGCTTGTTCCTTCAGACGTTCGTAGAACGCATCGCCATCGGCTTGCGAAACGTCCACATCACCCAGCTCGGCAACGCGGCGCATGTGCGCAAGCGCGGCGACGACAAGCGCTTGGCTATCGCTGCGCTCCCCCATCGCGGCCATAACATCGACGCATCGCATGGCGACCGGCATGTAATCGGCGAAGTCGTTCGTCGATAGCTCTTGGCTGGCCGTCGCCAGCCATTCGCCATCGGCAATCTTGAGGCACTGTGTTCGGCAGCGCGCCTCATGCTGAGCGGCGAAGGCGCATGCGGCGGCCGTCAAAGCCGTCGTTTTGCCTGCACCCCCTTCGCCAACGAGCATCAGGGGCAGTTTTTGCGTATGGAAAAGCCAGTGCGAGAGCGGGTGGGTCGTCCGGCTGTGCTCATGGCTGCCGTCGCGAGAATGCTGGTTGGCTGAGAATTCAACAAAGCGCCCGGGTTTGAATCTGAAAGCGCTGTCGTCGTCACCGCGCACGCTCACATTGCCGATGACGCCCAAGCTCCAGCTTTCGGCAGCACGGCTGAGATATTTGCTCTCGAGCTTTGCAAAGCCAGCATGCGGCTCGCGCTGGGCGGGTGGCGGGTCAGGCTGCGTGGTGGGCAAGGCAGTTGTGCGTTCTGGCGGCGCCGGTTTGGACTTTCGCTGCGTTCTGTCGCGCTGTTCGCGCACGTAGGAGCGGATCTGGCCGATGAGCTCCATGAAGTCGTCCTGGAACTCTTCGGAGGCCGTATTCTGAAAACTCCGGATGAAGTGGTAGGAATTATGCTTGTCCAACCAGGCCAGCAGGGCTGCGTTCTCCCGCCGGCTTTCCTGCAGAACTTGCTCCTGAAACTCTGTCTTGGTCGGATGCCCGTTCTCGTCTTGGAGTAGAACGCAAAATACCCTGAAGGCGTCGGCTCCTGCCTCGGTGTCGTCGACGCGCTCCATGATCCGACGCAATTCGCGGATCTGGAAGCAGTCCTGCGTTTCGCGCCCGGCCTGGGAGGCGCGGAAACCCATCGGGCTCAAAAGCACCACGGCGAAGGAGGTCGTGTGAATGAGTTGGGCGCTGCCCGCAGAATGCGCGCTTTGTCCGAGTTCAGCGGTCGTATTTTGATATGCGAGACGAACGACCGTCGGCTTCTCCCGAAGCCGATCGTGCAGATAGCTCGCGAAGACAAAGCTATCGTCGCGCGAACTGACGAAGCCGTCCCAATTGGTCTCTCGCACCCCTGCCATAGTGCGACATTATTGTTTCATTGCGGCTTTGCAACCTTTGATCATTCCACGGCGCGGACGTCACAAGACGAACTTGGCTTCAGAATACGCCTTCAGGAAGTTGACCATCTCCTCATAGGAGGCGCGCTCAAGCTGGTTCATGGCGGCCACCGCCTCGGCAGGAGTCTGGGCGGCCGTGAGACGATCACGCACTGAAATCAGCGCCGACCGGTATTGGCGATAGCGCTCCACCTCGCGCTGAGGCCGGAAGCCTTCCTCAAGCGTGCGCAGCGTCATCGCACCGACAAAGCACCACAGGCCCAGCACGTGCAGAAACGGTGAGTTCAGGAGCGCATTTTCTCTAAGCACTGCGCCGGCTGCGCCAGCCGCGTGCAGCGTCAACGCTCCAAACACGGCGAGACCGCCGAGACCGCTAAACAGCGCCAGTTGATCACGCGGCGCACTCGAGAATAACCCGCGCCGCGCCAGCTTCAGCTCACAGAATTCAATCTGGGCGTTGACGCGCAGCTGCAGGTACGCGTCCACAAACTGCCGATAGGACGGATTATCCGGCGCCACCTCGACCGCCGATCGATCCGCAAAAAGGGCGCCGTCGCCGTCTGAGCCAGACTCCAGCAGCGCAAGAAGTTTGTCCTTGGCCCCAGCGACGTGGCTCGTCTTGAACTGCTCGAAATGCGCGCGTCTGCTCGCCTCGAACTTTATCGGATCGGAGATCATCTCCGGCAGCAACCCCACCATGGATTGGAAATGAAACTGGCGAAGCCTCTCCGTGATGTAGCGATTGCGCATCCATTTGAGCTTCGAGCCGGCGTACATCACGCCGAACAAACCAATCACGACGCTCAGAATTCCGGTGATTGCCGAACTCAGAGCAACACCACGCTCGATCAGGTCTCCGACATGTAGATCATGCAGCCACGCTTGCGCGCTCGCGGCAAACAGCGAAAACGCCCCCAGCCACACAGCAATCATGCCCCATTTTCGGCTGCTGGCCTTGGCTTTGTTGGCGCGTTCATCGACTGGCGCGAGCACCTGCCGTAGCTCGGAATTGTCGAGCGCGAAAAATATCTGCTCGTACGCGCCGTGCAGGCTTGCGCGCACGGAGGCGTCTGCAAGCAAGTCTCTATTGTGAATATGCGACGCCGATTTCTGCACTGTCCCGCCCCGACAGCAATGATCGTCATTGCGTGCACGGACAACGTGTCAGGTCAAGGGCCGCCGCGCGCGTGCAATGGCGCCTCTAGCGAAGATCCCGCCACGCCGTCGCGCCTTGGGCGCTTGTTGCGGCATGGACGCCGCGGGCGATCGCGCGGGTGAGGCAATCGGCGGCGAGGCTTCCGATGCGGGCGATGTTGAGCGCGCGCGGTTCGGCGATCGGCTTGGCGGCGGTCGAGAGCGCGAACACGGCGTCGCCGTCGAACGGTGCGAAGCTCGGGCGAACAGCGCGGGCCATGCCGGCGCTGGCCATGTGCGCAACACGCTTTGCGTCGGCGGGCGTCAATGCTGCATCGGTGGCGACGATTGCGATGGTGGTGTTGGCGCGCGGTTGCGGATTGTATTTGGCGCCGCCCCAGTCTTCGGCGTCGAAGCTTGCGTTGACGTCCGGACGAACGCCGCCGAATTCGCCGTCGATTTCGAACGGCCACGCCCAGAACGCGCGACTGTTCGGCATCGTGGTCGAACCGAATGCGTTCACGCACGCAAGCGCGGCGATTGTGAAGCCGTCATTGGTGACGATGCTGGCGCTGCCCTGCCCGCCTTTAAGCGCGCCCGCGCGCGCGCCGTATCCGGCGCCGGCATTACCGAGCGGCACTTGCTTGCCGCGCGCGGCGTAAGCGCGTTTGCCGAGCGCGGCGTAAGGCGGTGTCTCGCCCCAGGCTTTGTCTCCGCCGTTGGCGAGATCGTAGAGGATCGCGCTTGGCACGATCGGAGATTTCGGCACGCCGGGCAGATCGGTGAGGCCGAAGCCCTTGCCCTCCGCGCCCATCGCCGCAACGACGCCATCGGCAGCGGCGAGCCCGTAGACGGAGCCGCCCGCGAGCACGATCGCATCGATCGAACCGACTAAATTCTCAGGTTGCAGCGCGTCGGTTTCGCGCGTGCCGGGCCCGCCGCCGCGCACATCGACGCCGCACACGGCGCGCGCATCCGGAACGATCACGGTAACGCCGGTCCGCGCGCTTTCGTCCTCGGCGCAGCCTATGGACAAACTCAAGACATCACTCAAAGAATTGGTTGGGCCGGGACGCGCCATGCGGGTCTTTCGCTTTCGTCTTGAGATACTTGGCGTGTAGGAACCCGTCCCATGATGCAAAAGCAAGCGAACCTCAAGACATGGGCCGCCGCGCTGACGGCGCTGACGCTGGCGGCCTGCGCCAGCGGCTCGGCGCCGACACCGGAGGCCGACGCGCCGCCGCAGGGCGAAGCGATGGTGAGCGCGGCCAATGCCCATGCCGTGGAAGCCGCTCTCGAGATCTTGCGCGATGGCGGCTCTGCGGTCGATGCAGCGATCGCCGCGGAGCTGGTGCTGGGGCTGGTGGAGCCGCAATCGTCCGGCATCGGCGGCGGCGGCTTCTTGATGTTCTACAATGGCGAGACCGAGCAGATCGTCGGCTATGACGGGCGCGAGCGCGCGCCGGCCGCGGCCACCGCCAACATGTTCCTCGACGCGCAAGGGCGGCCGATGCCGTTCATCGACGCGGTCGCCAGCGGACGCTCGACTGGCGCGCCGTCTCTGGTGGCGATGCTGAAGATGGCGCACGACGAGCACGGACGCTTGCCGTGGGCGCGCCTGTTCGAACCGGCGATCGCGTTGGCTGACAACGGCTTTGCGGTGTCGCCACGTTTGGCGCGGTTGATTGCGGGCGCGGGCGAACGTGGGCGCCTGCGCGCAGACTTCGCGGCGCGCGCATATTTCTTCGATCGCGAGGGCGCGCCGTGGCCGATCGGGCATGTGCTGCGCAATCCCCAATATGCCGCGACGTTGCGGGCGATCGCCGCCCAAGGGCCCAGCGCCTTGACAAGCGGACCTATCGCCGAGGCGATCGTCGCGGCGGTGCGGCGCAATCCGCGCGGTGGTTCACTGACGCTGGAGGACTTGCAGGCCTATCAACCGAAACGGTTTGAGCCCGTGTGCGGCAGCTACCGCGTCTATCGCGTTTGCAGCGCCTCGGCGCCGAGTTCGGGCAACGCGGTGATCTCGATCTTGGGCTTGTATGAGCGGGCGCGGCCACACCCGGATGGCGCCAGCAATCCCGACGATTGGGCCGCGTTCTTGTGGGCCAGCCGCCTCGCCTACGCCGATCGCGACCATTACATGGCCGACGACGAGTTCGCGCCGATGCCGACGCAAGAATTGGTGGCGCGCGACTATCTCAATCAACGCGCGGCTTTGATCGATCTCAATGTGGCGCCGACGCGCACCGATCCGGGCGTGCCGGCGGGCGAAGAATTGTTCAACCATTGGGGCCGCGCCGACATGGGCGACGACCCCGGCACCACGCACATGTCGATCGTCGACGCGTGGGGCAACGCGGTGGCGCTGACGGCGACGGTGGAAAGCGCCTTCGGTTCGCAGCGTATGGTGGCGGGCTTCATGCTCAACAACCAGCTCACCGATTTCTCGTTCTCGCCCACTCTGAATGGGCGCCCGGTCGCCAATTCGGTCGAGCCGCGCAAGCGGCCGCGTTCGTCGATGGCGCCCACGATCGTGACGGATCGCAACGGCGAATTGGTGCTGGTGATCGGTTCGCCCGGCGGCTCGGCAATCATCGGCTATGTCGCGCGCACGACGATCGGCATTCTGGATTGGAATTTACCGGTGCAGGACGCGATCAACCTCGGCAACGCCACTGCGCGGACGGCGCCGGCGCGGATCGAAGCGCCGCGCATGCCGGCGGGTGTGTTGCCGGCATTGACCGCGCGCGGCTGGGTGGTGACGGAGAGCGCGCTGGAAGAAAGCGGCCTGCACGCCATCCGCGTGACCGACGCGGGGCTCGAAGGCGGCGCTGATCCGCGACGCGAAGGCGTGGTGGCGCGTGTGCCGGCGCCCGCGCCCGTGGTTGCGCCCGCCCGCTAGGGCTTCGGGTACAGCATCATTTGTGTGCAGCGGAAGAGCGCGATGGTCTTGCCGTTGGCCTCGTCCTTGACCTCGGCGTCCCAGACCTGCGTGTTGCGGCCTCCGTAGATCAGGCGCGCTTCGCAGGCAATCGCGCCGTCGCGCGCAGTGCCGAGAAAGTTGGATTTCAGTTCGATGGTGGTGAAGCCGGTTGCGGCTTCTGGCTTCGAGATCACCGAGCCGTAGCCGCAGGCGCTGTCGGCCAAGGCGATCACGCTGGCGGCATGGAGATAGCCATTCGGCGCGAGGTGATGACGCTTCACCTCCATGCGTGCGCGTACGTAGCCGCTTCGCGCTTCATGCCATTCGAGGCCAAGGAGATCGGGCAAATACCCGGCTTGGCGTTCGGTCAAGGCGGCGGAAAAATCGGTCATGGGCCCACTCCTTTGCTGCGATGTGGGAGGGCGCCGTGGCGGAAGTCTAGAGCGTGTTTCAAACCCGCGCGCCCATCGCTACGTTAGCGCTATGACCCTCCCCCGCGTCACTGCCGCCGTCTTGTTGATCGGAGACGAATTGCTCTCAGGGCGCACCCAGGACACCAATCTGCGCACGATCGCGAAATTCCTGGCGCCGCTGGGCGTTCAGGTGAGCGAGGCGCGCGTCGTGGCCGACGCGCCGGAGCTGATCGCGGCGGCGATCAATGAATTGCGCGCGCGGTACGATTACGTGTTCACCACCGGCGGCATCGGGCCCACGCACGACGACAAAACCGCCGACAGCGTCGCGCTGGCGTTTGGCGTCGGCATCGACGTGCGGGACGATGCGCGCGCGATCTTGGAAACACACTACAAAAGCGGTCCGCTGAACGAAGCGCGCTTGCGCATGGCGCGCATTCCCGATGGCGCGAGCTTAATCGCCAACCCGGTGTCGCGCGCGCCGGGATTTCAATTGGGCAATGTGTTCGTGATGGCGGGTGTGCCGTCGATCATGCGCGGCATGCTGGAAGATGTGGGCCCGCGCATCAAAGGCGGCGCGGTCGTGCGCTCAGTCACGGTGCGCGGCAAAGGCGTGCGCGAGGGCGACATCGCCGCGGGCCTCGAGGCGCTTGAAGCGGCGGCGCCGCAGGTGAGCTTCGGCTCGTACCCGTGGTTCACGCCCGAGGGGTTCGGCCTGCATTTGGTTGCGCGCTCCGCCGACGCAGGCGCGCTTCAGAGAGCCGGGGACGACCTGCGCGCGTTGATCCGCGCGCAAGGCGGCGAGCCGGAAGACGTGGACGAAGCCAGCTAAGGGCGCCATATCGCAACGCGGCGCGAGCGTGGCGAAACTGGTAGACGCAGCGGACTTAAAATCCGTTCGCCCAAAAGGCGGTGCGGGTTCAATTCCCGCCGCTCGCACCAAACAAAAACGCGCGCCTTGGGGCGCGCGTTCGTTTTTCAGCTCTGCCGTGGGCGAGCTTACTTAATCTTGCCTTCGACGAATTCGACGTGCTTGCGCACCACCGGATCGTACTTCTTGAACTTGAACTTCTCGGTCTTGGTGCGCGGGTTCTTCTTGGTCACATAGAAGAATCCGGTGTCCGCCGTGGAGTTGAGACGGATTTTGATAGTGGCTGGCTTGGCCATGACACGCGCCTGACGAGGTTTCGGGGTTCAAAAGAGCGGCGGAAAATGATCGCAAGGGCGCGGGAAGTCAACAGGGCGCGCGCCCTTATGGCGCCTGACTTCTCGCCAAACAGGGGAATCGCGGTGTTCGCGCCCCGGTTGAGCTTAGTTTGCCCCTCCTGGGCGAGTTGGACCGGAGGGGGCTCCCAATGAAGGCTTTGATTTTTGCCGGGCTGGCGGGACTGTGCCTGGGCGGCTGCTCCACCGCCAGCTTGGAGGCGGCGCGGGCGTTATCCACAGCGGGTGGCCAGGCCGCCAATGCGGCGGATGCTTCCCTAACCGCCGTCGATCCGGTGGTCGGGCACTATGTTGAGCGCGAGGCCGTGCTCGCCGCGATTACCAATGGCCGCGATGCGACGCCGCCCACCCAAGAGCTTCGCGACCAGATCAAGCGGCTTCAGGAAAACCTCGCCCGACGCCGCCAGATGATGCGGTCGCTAGCGAGCGCCTACGAAGCCTTCGGCGCCCTCGCCTCCTACGATGCGAGCGCCCGTTACGGCGCCGCGTTGACTGAACTCGACGGCGCGATTGGCGCATTCGCCACCGGCATCGGCCGCACCGCGCCCGACCTCAGCAACGAAACGGCGCGCATCAGCGTGCTGTTCACATGGTTCGCGAACGCCCGCCGGTCTCAAGCGCTACTGCGAAACAGCCCCGCCTTGCGCGCGCGCGCGACGGCGATCGCGGCCCTGCTGGAACAGGAAAAGGCGCTCTACACCGACTTGTTCGAAGACCAATCCTTGCAGGGGCGCGATCTCACGATGGCGCTCTGGAATGCCGGCTTCCTTTCGGCCCGCGATCTCTTCGTGGATCAGCGGCTGGCGCCTGGATTTGCCTTGGTTGAGGAAGGCGAAGCATTCACCAACGCCAACCCGAATGCGCGTGTCGTCGTGTTGGCGCTCGCTGACATGCGCGCGCAGGCCGAGTTGCAACGCTTCCGCGATCAGCTCGACGCCAATATAGAGGCGCTGGAGAAGCTCGCCGCCGAGCACGAGAAATTCGAGAAGACGCGCGAGGTGAGTCTTGAAGAGGTGATGGCTCAGATCGCGAGATTGCGCCAGTTGGCTGAGGGGGGCGATTGATGGCCAAGAAAAAGAAGAAGCCAGGACCGCGCCCAACAGCGCCTGCCCCAAGCGTTGAGGAATTGTCGGACGTGCAGGCGCACGCACTCAATTATGAGGCGGTCTCGGCGTTTTGGTTGATGCTCCGCGACAAAGGCGGCGAGATCTACGACGCCTGCCCTGAGGAGAAACGCGAATTGCTGCAAGCGATCCGCTCCAGCGCGCGCGACGCGTTCTTCAAGGCAAAGAACGAACGCCTTGAGGACAACAATGCGGTGGTGGCGCAGATCCGCAAGGAACTGACCGACATCACCAAGAGGCTGAAAGAGGATCTCACCGATCTGAAAAAGATCGAAGCGATCCTGAAGAAGCTGACCGAAGCGGTGAAGTTGGCGGGTTCGATCGTGTCGTTGGCGGCGACCGTCTAGACCGTCAAACGCTCAATGCTGTGGGCGCCGCGGCGCCAGCGCAGGAAGGGCGGCGGTTGGGGCGCGCCTTCCAGGCGGGCGCGCACCTCCTTGAGCACAAAGCGGGTGATCGACGGCAAGTCGAGCTGCTCGGCCTCGGCTAAGGAAAACCACTTGGTGTGAAGGAGTTCGTCGTCGCCGCTGGTGGGCTCGTCATGGGCCAACACCGCTTCGGCGTCGGCCAGGAAGAAGCGCGCGTCGAAGCGGCGGGGCCGGTACGGCGGCGTAATGGCGCGGCAGACGAACGTGAGCTTCGACAGGTCGGGGCCTGCAGCGTCCCCCAGAACCAGGCCCGCCTCTTCACGCGTCTCGCGGACGGCGGCCAGCGCGAAGGCGCGTGGCGGGCGCCGGATGGCGCCGCCCAAGCGCAGCAGCGCGTCAGTTTCGGCATCGAGTTCGGCGCCGGCTTTGGCTTTGGCGTCGCCAGGCTCAACCCGGCCGCCTGGGAACACCCATTTGTCCGGCATGAACACGTGGCCGGCGGCGCGCTGCCCCATCATCACTTCGCGGCCGCCGCGGACAAGAATGAGCGTCGCGGCGTCCTTCGGCTTCATCACCTTCGGACGCACGCCGGGGGGCGGGTCGAATGGCTTTTCTTCCTCGTTCAGCTTGAAGGTGTCGTCGCTCATCGCCCCCTCCTAGCACAGGCCGAGGCGTGATTTGGAGCCTTCGCGCCGCGCAGGTATCGTGGCGCCGCTTTGGCGGAGGGATCAAACATGGCGCGACGTAAAGCTGGCGAAGGACAAGTCGCACTGATCACAGGCGCTTCGGCGGGGATCGGCGTCGATCTGGCCGAATGTTTTGGCCGCGACGGTTACGATTTGATCCTGACGGCGCGCTCGCAGGGTCCGCTGAGCGAAGTCGCAGGAAGGCTGGCCGGGGCGCACGGGGTGAAGACGACCGTGATCGTGCAGGATCTAGGCGCAATTGGCGGCGGCACGGCGTTGGCCAACGAAATCAAAGGGCGCGGGTTGAGCGTCGATGTGGTGGTGAACAATGCGGGCTACGGCCACGCCGGCGCGCTCACCTCGTCCGACCTGCCGACGCAATTGGGGATGATCGATCTCAACGTGCGCGCCTTGGTCGAGCTGACCTACCATTTCTGGAACGACATGCTGGCCAAGGGGCGCGGCGGCATCCTGAATGTGGCGTCGACGGCGGCGTTCCAGCCGGGGCCGCTGATGGCGAATTATTACGCGTCGAAAGCCTACGTGCTCTCGTTTTCCGAAGCGCTTTGGGAAGAGGCGCGCGGGACGGGCGTGCACGTAAGCTGCCTCTGCCCGGGCCCGACTGTGAGCAAGTTCCGCGAGCGCGCCGGCACCGGCAAAACGCGGCTGGCGGCGGTGTCGAAAGCGGTGCCCTCCGCGCCGGTGGCGCAAGCGGGTTATGCGGCGTTCAAGGCGAACCGGCGGGTTGTAGTGACAGGCGCGCGAAACGCGTTTCAGGCCGGCATGGTGAAATACATCCCCCGCGAAACGCTGCTGAAGATGGTGCGCAACATTCAATCGCCGACTTAAGAGGCGCAACTCGCGCTTCGCCAACGCCGTTCGCGGCAAGAGCCTGGCATTTGACGCAGTTGCGCTCGCAGCGGCGGACGGCGCAGGCGATGTGACGCTCCGGTTCTTGGAGTTCACTCATGCATCCGCGTTTGACGCTTTTTTCGATTTTGGTGGCGCTGCTCTTGGGCGCGGCCCTGCCCTCGGCGCAGGCTGAAGGCGCCGCTATCGTGACGGTCTCGGTCAGCAATGTGCGCGCTCAGCGCGGAGCGGTGATGGCGGCGCTTTATGCGGAGAGTTGGGAAAGCCGCCCGCTGGCGACGGCGCGCGCAGCGGCGGCGGGAGATAGTGTGACGCTGACGCTCGCAGCGCCGACGAGCGGGCGCTACGCCGTGCGCGTGTTCCACGATGTGAACGGCGATGGACGCCTGGGGACCAACCTCATCGGCATTCCGAGCGAGCCGACCGGCGCCTCCAACAACGCCCCGCCGCGTTTTGGCCCGCCAACGTTCGAGGGCGCGGCGTTCGATGTTGGCGCGGCGGGCGCGAGTGTGGCGATCGCGCTGCGCTAGCCTTTCTTCCACGCGAGCTTCAGCAGGCGCTTCACCTCAGCATCCACGTCCTTCGGTGCGGTGAGCACAAGCAGGCCGGCGTGACGTTCGGCCCAAGGACGTTTCTTCATCGCGCTCAGCCGCGCGCTCGTGTTAGTCGGCAGCGGCAGGCCCAACTCCGCTTTGCCGCCCTTCGCGGGAATGACCGCCGCGAATTGGATCTTGCGCGAGAAGCTGACGAAGGTTTTGCGCGGGCCGATGACGGCGTCGGGGAATTCCTTGCGCACCAACGCCGCAACCTTTTCGTAGATCGCGCGGCCTTCCGGCTCTTTCCAGAGGTGCGCCAGGAGCGCCTCCGGATCGTCCCAGTCGAGCCCGTCCGGGAATGCCGCCGAGAGAATTTGCGCGGCGCGGTTGACGCCGAGGCCATGTTTCTCGCGCAGCCACTCGGTGCGCTTTTTCGGCGTTGTCTCCGGGCAGGTCTTGGCGATGTTGACCCATTGCGCCAGGGTTTTGCCGGTGTCGCGCTCAAGGCTCGCTTGCACACTGGCGAACCATTTTTGCTGCCGTTCGCTTAGCGTCGCTCCGGATTTCACCGGCTTTCCTCCGCCCACGCTCATCTCTACTCTCCCCGCCGAAAGGACCTTCCATGAGCCTCCACGAAGCTTACGACGACACCAATTTGTTTGCGAAGATTTTGCGCGGCGAGGTTCCGGCGGTGAAAGTGCTCGACGACGATGCGGTGCTCGCTTTCATGGATCTTTTTCCGCAATCGAAGGGCCACGTGCTGGTGATCCCGAAGGGCGTCCGGGCGCGCAATTTTCTCGATCTGCCAAGCGACAAGGTGGCGCCATTGTTGGAACGGGTGCAGCGCGTCGCACGCGCGGTGGAGAAGGTGCTGAAGCCCGACGGCATCGTGGTGACGCAGTTCAATGGCGTACCGGCGGGGCAAACGATCTTCCACCTCCATTTCCACATCATCCCGCGCTTTGACGGCGTGCGGTTGGCGGGGCACGGGCACTCGAACAAAGCCGACATCGCCGAGTTGCAGAAATTGGCCGGTCAAATTGCGGCGGCGCTCTAAGGCAGCGCGCGATCCTTGCGGGCGACGAACAAAAACGCGAGCGCCGGCAAGCGTGTTCTCACGGTCGCCTCGATCGCCTCGAGCAATTTGCGAAGCTGCTTGCGTATCTCGACCTCAAACACCGCGCTGACGAGGTAAGCGAAGCCGAGCGCCGCCGCGATGCTGAGTAGAAGCGCAAGCCAGGGATCGACGCCGTTGAGGATCAGCACACGCAAGAGGCCGGCGCCCGCAGCGCTGTGCGCCAGGAACAACGGATAGGTCATCAGGCCAATGCGCTTCAGAACCAGCTGACTACGCGGGCCGGCAACGTCGAACCAATGCGGGCGCAACGCCGCCGCAGCGACGAAGGCGAGCCCGATCAGCCACACCACGATGGGCGCCGCGACGGGCATCGCACCGGTGTAGGTGACCTCATTTGGCATGTTTTGCGCACGATCGAGAATCTCGATCATGCTCGCGGCGAGCGCGATCGCGAGTCCAACCCAGCGCGCCGGGGTCATGGCCTGCCGGCTCAGCATCCAGAGCCAGATGCCGATGGCGAAAAAGGCGCCGTGGTGCATCAGCAGGAGGTCGTGACGCCATTCCATCCAATCGAACAACCGCTGGCCGAGAATGGCGGCGGTGAAATTCGGCGCCAGTTCGAACAACACTTCGTGGCTGACCGAGAGCGCGGTTAGGAACCACGGGATCGCCGCGAGGGACACGAGGCGACGCGCCACCAGCACCCAGAACACAAGCGCGTAGAATACGATCTCGACAGCGAGCGACCAGTAGACGCCGTCGATCCACGGGCCGCTGATCCACAACGTCACCGAGCGCAGAAAATCGTCGATCTGCTCAGCGACTGGTTGCTGAGCGACGAAGAGCCACGCCGCCAGCGAGAGCGTGGCGCACACCCAGACCGCAGGATAGAGCCGCAACACCCTGCCCTTGAGAAACGAGATGGGCGCTGCCTCGTGCGCAGAGTTGGCGATCACGAAGCCAGAAATGACGAAGAACACCTCAACGCCAACCCAGCCGAACCAAGCGAACGGCGCGAGCGCCTCATAGGTGGCGGCGTCTGCAAACATGGTGGCGACGGAGGAGTCGCGCGCCGCCCAATCGTAGAAGCACAGATGGAACACCATCACCGCGAAGGCCGCGCAGAAGCGCAGAACGTCGAGTGTGTAAAGGTGTGGCCGCATCTGGCGCTGAAGGTACGCAAATGCGCGCGGGGTGCAATGTGGTGGGTTAATGCTATTTGATTGAGCCAGACGACGTTGTCGTCCCCATGCGGGCAGCGCTACCGGCCGCGCCCTGCGTCAACACTGGACGTTGGATGAAGCGCTGCATGGGCGTGCTCGATAGACCCTGTTGCAGTCGTTCGCTCGATCGGCTTTCCATGTAGGCGCGAAATATCGGCACTTTTTCTTCAAGCACCGCGTCAGGCAACGTAATCACCGTTATTGTTCGCCCCTCAAGAACGCGCCGCTCCGACACGCCGTGATCTCGATAAAGCGCTTCAAGGAATCGGTCGTATTCCATGGCGGTCGGGTTCGGATTTCCACTTCGATCCGGATTGCCGGAATCGACATCGAGCTTGCATTTTTGCGGGTCAGCCAGGTTGGGAATATAGGGCATCCCCAGCAGGCGGCTCACGGTCTGACAATTCGTCACCCAAATTGAAGACTGCGCGTGTGCAACGGGCGTCGCTAGCGAAAGCACGAACGCGGCAATCAATAGGCGCATCATCGACCGCTCTCCTCAATTCGGCGCAAGGCCAGTCCAGACATCCATCTGGTTGGTGACTTGCTGCTCGATCACACCATTTTCGATCAGGTACACGTTCGGTACCTGCAAGGAATTCCGATCTTCTTCCTCGTCGCAATATTCGGGGATCGAGCCTTTGTCCGGTCGATCGCCACAATGGCGGAAGGCGTTTGGCAATTTACCCGCAACGATGACGTGGGTCGGCGTGCGCCAAATCAGCCGAAGGTTTTGGTCGCGATTGTCGCGACACAAGCGGCTCACAATGATCGACCGCTGCGAAGAGATGTCGGGATGACCGGAGTCAATCGCACACAAATCGGGCGCGATCGGCGTCGCTCTGCCGCGAACCGGCGCTGGCCGCGAGACTGTAGCCGGGACGGCGTCGAGCGCCGTCTTGAAAACAAACTCAATCCTGGTGCCGCCCCCGCGCGCGATGGCCCGCGCATCGACGAACGCCGTTTGGCGCGCGAGGAAATAAACGAAGGTGAAGCCAACGATCGTGCACACGAGCGTCTGGATCGACGCCGACACGCCGTAGCGCCGCGCGATCAGCAGGAACGGGACCAGAAAGCCGATGCTGACGCCGACGAGCGGCAAGACGCCGTCCTCCAGGTCGGCCACCAAGCCAAACAGCGGCCGAAATGCGTAGTGGATGAACAGCGACGGCGAGACCTGCGCGGCAACGGAGCTCAGCCCAAAATACTGGAAGTACGAGCCAACATAGGCCCAACCGGAAAAAAGCAACGCGGCAAGCACCAGGGCAGCCGGCTTGCTGACGATCGCCGCGAGCCAGTCCGCGCTTTGCCTAGGCGTCTCCGAGACGTTCGACATCCTCCATACCCCGGGCGAGTTTTGCCTCGCGCGAGGGTTGTGTCAACGCAACCGCGCTAGCCGCCCCGCCAAAACGGGGTCCATGCCGCTTGCTGACTGGGCCGCGCGAAATAGAACACGCGTTCGCGGCTGATTTCTTCTGGCCCGCCCTCGGCGCTGTGCACCATCGCGAGATCGAGGGCGCGATCGACGCCGCCACGCGCGTCCGCGAACGTCACTGGCGCCGGGAGGTCCGGCAGAATCCAGGGTCGCTCGTCCTGCGGATAAGAATCGAACCACGGCAAAGTCGACACCATTGAGGTGAGCCCCGACGCCTCGCCGCGAAACGTTTCGGCGTCTCCATAATGGTTCGGCGCGCCGCCGGTGGGCTCGCCGACAAACAAAGCGAAACTGTCGCGCTCCAAGCGCGAGGTCGGGTTTTGCGCGGCGGAGAACGTGAACGGCGACGTGAGCACGTAAAGCGCGCCGGGACGATTGAAACGCGAGTAAAGGATGCGCCTGCGAAGCGGCTCCGGCAGGAAATTGTTGCCGCCGCCATTGCGGCGCACGTCGAAGATCAGCCGATCAGGGCCAGAGTTTTCCATCGCCGCGAAGCACTCACGCGTGAAATCGATGAAGCTCTTGCCCTCAACGTCGTCCATATCGTTGCAGCTGATGTAGATGGCGTTGCGTTCGAGACGCACGTAATTGCCAACCCGCGCTTCACGCTCCCACATTTCGCGTTGCGTTGGCGTGCGCGACATTTCCTGCAGGCCCTCCGTCGCGCCTTCGCGCGGGTGCAACGTCGCTCGAACACGGCGCGCACCGCGCATGCCTTCGATGACGATGGGCGCCTGGGGATCGCTGATGGCCCCAAACCCTTGCAGCAGTGCTGGCGAGGACGCTTGCTGGCCGGCCCAGCGATGCGCCCAGGCATCGTTGCCGCACCATTGATCGGCGATCGCGCGCATCAAGTCCGGCGCGTCCAGCGCGCCGATGCGCGTCACCCGCGCGGTGACCAGCGGCGCGCCCTCCTCCTTCGCAGCGTTGATGTAGAGGCCATCGTGAAAGGCGCGCACGCGGATGGGCAGGCCGAGCCGAAATACACCCTCGGGCGGGCCGCCGGTGAACTCGAACGGCAGCACCGTCGTGTGGCCGTCTTTGAACCACCCGAGCGCGCGGCGGGTGCGCACGAAATAGCGCCCATCGCTCAGCCCATCGGCTTCCGCTGCGAGTGCGTCCCAGCGCGCGCGCCAATCGGCGTCGACGGCGGCTTCGCGCCCGCGTGGGTGCGTTGTTTCGGCGAACCGCCGCAGCGCCGCAACCTCGGCGCGGCGCGGCCCCACCGACTGCGCCGAAGCGGCTTGCGCGCCGGCGGCGCCGATTGCGACCAAACCGGCGAGTGCGCGGCGTGTGAGCATGGCAGGCTCCTTGTGGTTGCGTGAGGCGTGCGATTCCGGTGGTTCGAACGACATCAGTGATCCTCCGTGCGGAGGATGCCGTTTGATCCACGCCAGGATGCGTGCGTTCGTTCAGATGCGAGGTTCTTGCGATGAGCGGCCACTTTCGCGCGCCGCTTGGCGCGTGATCACGACGGACAGAGGCCGGGCGCAATATCGGCCGGCGCGCGCGTGTCGGCGTATTTCTTCTCGATGATCAGATAGCGCATGGTCTGATCGCCGATGTTCAGCGCTTCATGGCGGACCTCGACATCACTCGTCCAGGAACCGCCGGCCGCGAGCGGCCGCTCAACCACGCCCGTAGCGGTCGTGGTGCGCATGATGCTCGCGCCCTCCAAGATGTAGCCGACGTGCGGTGGATGATAGTGCGGCTCGTGGCCAACGCCTGGGGCGAAGCTGCACCGCAGGACGCGCACGCGCGCGTCTTCGTTCAGAAGTTCGCACACAGGCTCGCCGCGCCAACCGGCGCACAGCGCGCTTGGCAGCGGCCCATCGAACGGCGCCGCAGCGGGGGTAGCACAAGCGGAAAGAGTCAGAACAAGCGCGAGCCGAGCGAGCATCGATCCCTCCAATACCAAAACGGCGGCCGCTTGCGCGACCGCCGTTGCTTAGCATGGATTGACGGAGGCTACGCTTTTTCCGGCCGTTTCGCGCCGAACCAGCCGCCGCCGCTCGACTTTTGCTCCGGGAAATAATCGAACTTGAGCTTGTCCTTGTCGGAGGTGTCGATGTCGATCTTGACGATGCCGCCGTTCTTCAATTTGCCGAACAACAATTCGTCAGCCATCGGCTTCTTGATTTGCTCCTGGATCAAACGCGCGAGCGGACGCGCGCCGAAGCTCTCGTCGTAGCCGCGTGTGGCGATCCAATCTGCGGCGCGATCGGTCATCTCGATCTGCACGTTGCGTTCGCTGAGCTGCGCTTCGAGCTGGATGATAAACTTCTGCACCACGTTGCGCACGATCTCCGGCGGCAAGCCGTTGAAATGGATCACCGCGTCGAGACGGTTGCGGAATTCCGGCGTGAACAGGTTCTTGATCGCCTCATCGTTCATGTGATCTTTTTTGCCGGCGCCGAAACCAATGCCCTGCTTGGCCGCATCGGCGGCGCCGGCATTGGTGGTCATCACCAGGATCACATTGCGGAAATCGACCTTCTTGCCGTTCGCGTCCGTCAGCGAGCCATGATCCATGACTTGCAGAAGAATGTTGAACAGGTCCGGGTGGGCCTTTTCGATCTCATCGAGCAACAGCACGCAATGGGGATGTTGATCGACGCCATCGGTGAGAAGGCCGCCTTGATCGTAGCCAACATAACCGGGAGGCGCGCCGATCAAACGGCTGACGGTGTGGCGCTCCATGTATTCCGACATGTCGAAGCGCAGCAGCTCGATGCCCATCACGTTGGCGAGTGAACGGGCGACCTCGGTCTTGCCGACGCCGGTGGGGCCAGCGAACAGGTACGAACCGATCGGCTTTTGCGGCTCGCGCAGACCCGCGCGCGCCATTTTGATGGCGGCGGCGAGTTGATCGATGGCGTTGTCTTGGCCAAACACCACGCGCTTCAGATCCGCATGCAACGAGGCCAGCATTTCGCTGTCGTTCTTGGACACCGATTTCGACGGTATCCGTGCCATGCGCGACACCACCTCTTCGACGTCCTCGACATCGATCACTTGCTTACGTTGCTCGGGCTTCAGCAGCATCATCGACGCGCCGGTTTCATCGATGACATCGATGGCTTTGTCCGGGAGTTTGCGGTCGCCGATGTGTCGGGCCGAAAGCTCCACCGCCGCTTTGATAGCTTCGTCGGTGTATTTCACTTTGTGATAGTCCTCGAAGTACGGCTTCAGGCCGTTGAGGATCTTGATCGCGTCGGGGATCGACGGCTCGTTGACGTCGATCTTCTGGAACCGGCGTGCGAGCGCGCGGTCCTTCTCGAAGTGCTGGCGGTATTCCTTGTAGGTGGTCGAGCCCATGCAGCGGAGGCCGCCGTTTTGCAGCGCCGGCTTCAGCAGGTTGGACGCATCCATCGCGCCGCCCGATGTGGCGCCAGCGCCGATCACGGTATGGATTTCGTCAATGAACAGGATCGCCTTCGGGTGGTTCTCCAGCTCCTTCATCACGCTCTTCAAGCGCTCTTCGAAGTCGCCGCGGTAGCGCGTGCCGGCGAGCAGCGAGCCCATGTCGAGCGAAAAGATCGTCGCGTCGGCGAGAACTTCCGGCACCTGCTTTTCGTTGATCTTGCGCGCAAGGCCTTCCGCGATCGCGGTTTTGCCGACGCCTGGATCACCAACCAGCAACGGGTTGTTCTTTTGCCGGCGGCACAAGATCTGGATCGAGCGCAGCACCTCGGCCTCACGGCCGATCAGCGGATCGATTTTGCCTTCCTTGGCCTTCTTGTTGAGATTGACGCAATAAGCCTGCAGCGCTTCCTGGCCCGACTTCACGACGCGCTCGCCGCCCTCTTCTTCGCTCGCGCCGCGCACCGGGCGGGCTTGCGATTGGCCAGGCCGCTTGGCCAGACCATGGGCGATGTAGTTCACCGCGTCATAGCGGGTCATGTCCTGCTCTTGCAGGAAGTAAGCGGCGTGGCTCTCGCGCTCCGAGAACAACGCGACCAGCACGTTGGCGCCAGTGACCTCGCGGCCGCCGCTTGAATCAACGTGCAACATCGCGCGCTGCAGCACGCGCTGGAAGCCCGCGGTGGGGCGCGCTTCTTCGTGGTCGCGGCGCTCGACGATCAGACTGTCGAGCTCCTCTTCCAGATACGAGTCGAGGCTCATGCGCAATTTGTCGAGATCGACTTTGCACGCCTGCATCACTTGCGCGGCGTCGTCGTCGTCGATCAGCGAGAGCAGCAGGTGTTCGAGCGTCACGTATTCGTGACGGTGATCGTTCGCCAGCGTGAGCGCACGGCGGAGCGTTTGTTCGAGCGTGCGCGAGAAAGTGGCCATGTCGGCTGCTATTCCTTTTCCATGGTGCATTGCAGCGGGTGTTCGCTGCGCCGCGCGAGATCGAGAACTTGGGCGACCTTGGTTTCGGCCACCTCGTAAGTGAAGACACCGCACACGCCGACGCCGTGCTGATGCACGTGCAGCATGATCTCGGTGGCCTCTTCGCGCGACTTGTTGAAGAAGCGCTCGAGCACGTAGACGACGAATTCCATCGGCGTGTAGTCGTCGTTGAGGATGAGCACGCGGTAGAGAGCAGGCTTTTTGGTGCGCGTCAGCGTCTTCGTGCCGATGCGGCTGTCAGCCCCACCGTCCGCGTCGCCGCCGTCCTTATCCCACTCGTCGCTCATCCCAGCTCGCTTCCGCGCAAATGCCGAGCCTCGCTCATCGAGGACCAGCATCGCCCGGTTATGGTCAATTATTTATGGAGAAGAGTGGCGGAGGGAAGGCCTTGCGCCGGATCATTACTGTACCCAACGGCGAATCGCGCGGGGGTTGGGCATTTGGCTCCCTCAAACGCTAGCACCGGGTCAAAGCGTGCCCGTTTTCGACCAATCCGCCGTCGGGCCGCCGCCTAGCGTGCGCCGCCAGCGTTTACTCGCTTAGGCCGAAACGAAAAACGGGCCTGGCGCGCGGCCAGGCCCGTTTCTCAAGTACAGCCCCTCGTGGCCCGTTCGGGCCCCGAAGCTCTAAGGCTTAGCGTTGGGCGCTGGTCTGAACCAGGTGACCAACGGCGCTCATACGCTCGTTGATCGGCGCGATCGCTTCCTTGCTGACGCCGGCGAACAGTTCCGACATCGAGGTCAGCTCGGCCACATAGGCTTCGAACGACGACTTCGCGTATTCGGTCTGCTTTTCGACGAATTCTTGGACGCTCTTCGAGGTCATCAGCGACTTCGTGGCGGCAACGTGGTTCTCGAGAGCTTGCTTCGAGAAGGCGACCGTACGGGCCGAGATGGTTTCGATGCCCTTCTGGGTCACCGTGGCCGAGGCGACCAGCGCTTCGATGTTTTCTTTGCCGAAGGCCGAGGCTTCCGACATCGCCGCAACGCTGCGGTCGACATTTTCGCGCCAGGCTTGGGTCGACGCGGCGTTCACGGTGTCGAACGCTTCAGTCGCCTTACGGGCAGTTTTCGCAGCAGCAACCATATTTGCCTCCATGTGGGGCGCCGGGCGCCCGCGTGTTCAAAACTCAACGCCGCGCGAATCTCGCCGGCTGTGAGCGCATATATGTTATGCTGCACCTGCGAAGTCAAGGGGATTTTGCTGCACTGCACCATATCCAGTTTTCTTGTTTTATAACAGTGCATTAATGGTTCGTTAACTCAGGCTTCCACCTACCTGGAGCGCACCTGCGGGAGACCGCCGCGAAAGATGCGAGTTCAGTATTGGCGAGCACAACTGCTTTAGAACGTCCGTAACTGCGTTTGCCCACCTCTCGCTCAGCCTTGATTCAGTTATGAAAGCTGACATTCGCGGCGCGGGTGGCGCTACGTTAAGCACCTTTTCAGCGGGATACGCAGGACACAGCAACGGTCGCTTAACCCGGCCTAATGAAACTGTAAGCTGCGCGGCACGCGATTTGCCTGAAAAACTCCGTGTTTACGCGGGACGGGACGCAAATGAACCGAGCGGGTGGAATGAGTTTCAAGTCCATTGTCGGCGCCATGGCGGCTGTGTTCGCCCTGGGCCTCCCCACGATCGCCCATGCGACGGACAACTATTCCGCGATCGTCATGGACGCGCGGACCAACGAAATCTTGCTTGAGGACCAGGCCGACGAGACCCGGTTCCCGGCTTCGCTGACCAAGATGATGACGCTCTACATGCTTTTCGAAGCTGTCGAGCGCGGCGATCTCACGATGGAGACCCGGCTCACGGCGTCGCGCAATGCGTCGCGCCAAGCGCCGTCGCGTCTCGGCCTGCGCCGGGGCGACCACATCACCGTGGATCAGGCGATCCGTGCGCTTGTGGTGCAATCGGCCAACGACGTCGCCACCATGGTTGGTGAGCGCCTCTCCGGCAGCGAACCGCGCTTTGCCGCCGCCATGACGGCGCGCGCACGCGAACTCGGTATGACCAACACGCGCTTTGCCAATGCGAGCGGCCTGCCGGACAACCGTCACCGCACTACCGCGCGCGACATGGCGCTGTTGGGACAGGCGCTCTGGCGCGATTTCCCGACCCATTATCACTATTTCACGACCCCGAGCTTTGCCTGGCGCCGCGGCTCCGCGCGCAGCCACAACCGCCTGATTGGCCAAGTTGAGGGCGTTGACGGGATCAAGACCGGTTACACGCGCGCTTCCGGCTTCAACCTGACGACAATGGCCGAACGCAATGGTCACCGCGTCGTCGTGGTCGTGCTGGGTGGCGAAACCGCCGCCGCCCGTGACGCGCAAGTCGCCTATCTGGTCGAGGGCGCGTACGAAGAATACGCCCGTCGCGGCGACACCAATGTCACCTACGCGAACTTGCCGAACCAACGGCTGGACGTCGGTTTGGCGCCCGGCGTGCTGAACACCGGCGTCGCGCGCGCGGGCGCACCGTCGCCGTACCAAGCCTACCAAGGCATGGTGCTTGAGACCTTGGCGCCGGTTCGCGGGCAGCTTGACGCCGCGCCGGTGGGTCAAGGCGACGAAGGCGAAGCTTCGACCGAAGAGCCGGAATAAGCCGCCCTACTTTCTTTTGAGCAATCGATCCCGCGCGGCCGCAAGCCGCGCGGCTTCGTTATGCGCGCCGCCCAGATCGGGATGGGCTTGGCGCATTTTGGCGCGATAGGCGGCGCGGATTTCGGTGGGGGCCGCGCCCAAAGACACGCCGAGCGTTGCGCGAGCTTCCGCGTCGCGCGGATCCTCTGAGCCGGTTTGCGGCTGCGGCGGGGGCCCGGGCCAAAGCAGCCGCGGCTCCAGCATCCAAGCGAGCGCCGCCAACGCGGCAAACGCGATCGCCGGCCAAAGCGCGCCGCGCAGGAGAAGCAAGAGCGCCAGCGCGCCCATCACGAACGCCGGCCAGCGCTTCGCCACCAGCGTGCGACGCGCGCCGCCAAGCCGCGCCACAAACAGCAGCACGAACACCAGGCCAATTGCGATCAAGAGAGGAAGCACGGCTGGAGCGCTAGAACCGCAACGGCTCGCCGTCCAGCCCAGGCAACTTCAGGGTGATGAACAGGTCGCGCAATTCTTGGCGGGCGGCCAGATGGCTCATGCGCATCTCGCCCTCGCAGCCCTCGGCGTCGAGATCGAGCATGGTGAGCCCCTGCGGGAACAATTCGCGGAAGATCACCCGCTCAGAGAGCCCCGGCGCGAGACGAAAGCCGATCCGGCTGGAGAGCGTTTTCAGCGCCTCTCCCACTTTCTGCTTGTTCTTGGCCTCGATGCGGCTGGCCGAAGTGCGGTTGCGCATGACGATCCAGTCGATCGGCTGGCGGATTTCCTGCGCTTTGCGCTTGCGGCTCTCCCAGACCATCTCGCTGTAGATCGAAGGGCGCACGACGTCCGGGTTGGCCGGGTCGATGTCACCCAACAGGTCGAAATCGACGAAGCTATCGTTGAGCGGCGTGATCAGCGTGTCGGCGTTGGCGTGGGCCAGTCGCGAGAGGTGTGAATCGCTGCCGGGGCTATCGACAACGATGAAATCGCAAGTCTGCGACAAACGCCGCAGCGCAATCCGGAAGCCCTGCTCGTCCTCGGCTTCGGCGGTGTCCATGAGCCGTTCGCGGCTCTCGTGCAGCTCCACGGTCTGTGGCGCGGGCAGGCTGACGCCGCGGCTGGCGATCCAGCGGGCGCGGTTTTCGATGTAGCGGGTGAGCGAACGCTGTCGGACGTCAAGGTCAAGCGCGCCCGTTCGCCGGCCCATGCGCATCAGGGCGACGATCACGTGCATCGCGACGGTCGACTTGCCCGCCCCGCCCTTCTGATTGCCGATGACGATGATGTGCGCGCGCTTCAGCGCGGCGTCCGTGTCGTAGGCGTGCGCGAGGCTCATCTGCGGCGCCCCAAACGAGCGGCCGCGGCGTTCCCGTGATCGGAAGGCGCGCACCTCGACATGGTTCATCAATCGCCAATCTCGGTTAAGGCGCGCTTAAACCGCTTGACGTTGCCACTCTTGTCTACGCAGCACCGCCGCGATTCCGTCCGGCGTTAATCTCTGGCGGCGACCGCCGCGGCTTCAGCAGCCACAATTCGCGCGACCTCGCCGGGGTCGCAGATCGCCTCGACATCCTCGAACCGAAACGACGTCGTTACTTCCGTTTGCGTGAGCAACGCCGACATCGAGAACATCTGCGAGCCGCCCTCGGTGACGTAGAAACCGTTCACGCCAGGTTGGTAGGCGCTCCGCAGCAGCGCGCGGCGCACGCGAACGATGCCGAGCGCACGGACCGCATCTTCAGGCGGTTCACGCAATGTGCTGTTCAGCACATGCCCGTCGCGCGAAACCTCCAATTGGCCGATCAGCTGCTCGATGATGCCAACACCCGTCTGGTCGGCGATGCGCTCAGGCACCATGCGGGGGGTGTAGGAATAGATGAAACGATCGGGGTGCTCGGATTCGAACGCCAGATTTTCGAAGGTCCACTCACCCTCCGCCGTCAGCGCCATCAGATCGAACGGCAGACCCTTGCGATCCTCACGCACAAGCGCGCGTTGCAAGGCGCGTTGTTGACGGTTTGCGCGGACGACTTGCCAACGTTCGCCAATGGCCAAGCGCGGGTCGAAGCGGATAACGGTTTCCGCTTCCGCGTCGCTCCAGCCAACTTGGGCGGCGGTGGTCGAAAGCTTCGAGAAAGCGAAGCGGCATTGGGCCGGTTCGCGCGCGTTCTCCAGCGCCGAGGCGACGAGCCGCATGGGGTCGGTAGGGACAGCTGCTATTGGCGCTGGCGTTTCGAGGTCCGCAGCCGTTTCCGGCGCGGGCGCGATCGGTTCGGCGCTCTGCGCCCACGCACTGCCCGACAATGCGAGCACCACCGCAAGAATTCGGATCATGCCACCCCCCTATATTCCCCAAAACCGCACGGTTCAGTTATGCTGATGACGCTGAGCGACGCAATGCTCAAACCGCCCGCTTGACGAGGGCGCTGCGCCAGCGGATGCGAGGCCCATGACTGCAGCTTCCCTTCCGATCGTCCGCGATGTCGCCGGCTTGCGCGCGGCGGTGGCGGCTTGGCGCGCCAGCGGCGCGCGCGTGGCGCTCGTGCCGACGATGGGGGCGTTGCACGAGGGGCATTTGTCGCTGGTGCGTGCGGCCAAAACGAAATGCGATTGGGTGATCGCGTCACTGTTCGTCAATCCACGCCAGTTTGCACCGCACGAGGATTTCGAACGCTACCCGCGCGACGAGGCCGGCGACGCCAAGATGCTGGCCGATGCCGGTTGCGACCTGCTGTTCGCACCGGAACGCTCGGTGATGTACCCGGACGGGTTCGCCACCAATGTGATCGTCACCAACGTCTCAACCCCGCTCGAGGGGCAGATGCGCCCGCACTTTTTTGGCGGCGTCGCCACCGTGGTGACAAAACTCCTGGTGCAGGCGCTGCCGGACGCGGCCTATTTTGGCGAGAAGGACTACCAGCAGCTTCTGGTGATCAAGCAACTCGCGCGCGATCTCGATTTGCCGTCGGAGATCATTGGCTGCCCCACGGTGCGCGAGCGGGACGGCTTGGCGATGTCCTCGCGCAATGCCTACTTGGCGACTGACGAGAGACGGGCGGCGGGGCGGCTCAATCACATCCTGCATGACGCCATCAAGGCGCTGCGCCGCGACGAGCCGATCGCCGAGGTTGAGGCCGAGGCCGCGCGGCATGTGCACGCGGCCGGCTTCAGCAGCGTCGATTATGTGGCCGTGCGCGACGCGGCGACTTTGGACGTGATCGACACGCTTGCGCGGCCTGCGCGCATTTTGGCGGCGGCGTGGCTGGGCAAAACCCGTTTGATCGACAATATGGCAGTGTGATCGCACGCGACCCCTCACCTCGCGCGCACGCGGGAGGGTGCCGATGAGCTGGGAAAAAGATATCGAGGAGCTCCGTCGGCGCGAGGCGCTCGCCGAGCAAATGGGCGGCGAGGAACGGGTCGCGCGACAAAGAAGCTCTGGCAAACTCACCGTGCGCGAGCGCGTCGATGCGCTGCTGGACGCAAACAGCTTTCACGAAACCGGCAAGATCGCCGGCAAAGCCGAATACGGCGCCGACAATGAGCTTGCGAGCTTCCGGGCGTCGCCGTTCGTGGTCGGGCGCGGCACGATCGGCGGCAAACCGGTGGTGGTGCAGGCCGACGATTTCAGCGTGCGCGGCGGCGCCGGCGACGCGGCGATCTGGCAAAAGCTGCTCTACGCCGAGCAGATGGCCAACGAGTATCGCCTGCCCTTGATCCGCTTGATCGACGGCACCGGCGGCGGCGGCTCGGTGAAGATGCTGGAGAAAGATCCGCGCACCTACATTCCGCAAACGCCAGGCTGGGAATGGGTCGTCGCGAACATGAGCGCGGTCCCGGTGGTTTCGCTTGCGCTGGGCCCTTGCGCGGGCTTGGGCGCTGGGCGCGTGGCTGCGAGCCATTATTCGGTGATGGTCCAAGGCTTGAGCCAAGTGTTTGTGGCCGGCCCGCCCGTGGCGAAAGCGATTGGCGAGGACGTCGACAAGGAAACGCTCGGCGGCGCCGAAATCAACGGCAAGAACGGCGTGGTGGACGATATCGTCGCCAGCGAAGCTGAAGCGTTTGCGCACGCGCGTAAGTTCCTGTCCTACCTCCCCGCTTCAGTGCACGAGATCGTGCCGCGCGCGATCAATCGCGATCCGGCCGATCGGCGCGATGACTTCCTGATCGACATCGTCCCCCGCGATCGGCGCGTGCCTTACAAAATGCGCCGCATCGTCGAGAGCTGCGTCGACGCAGGTTCGTTCTTCGAGACTGGCCGACAATGGGGGCGCGGCCTGATCAGCGGCTTTGCGCGCATCGACGGCTATAGCGTCGCGGTGCTCGCCGGCGATCCGATGTTCCTCGCTGGCGCATGGACCGCCGACGTCTGCCGCAAGCTGATCAAGCATGTCGATTTGGCGCAGACGTTTCATCTGCCCGTCGTGCATTTCGTCGATTGCCCCGGCTTCGCGGTGGGCGTGAAGCACGAGCGCGCGGGCGTGGTGAAGCTTGGCGTCCAGGCGATGGCCGCAGTTTATCAGGCGCGCGTGCCCTGGTGTTCAATCGTGGTGCGGCAGGCGTTCGGACTCGCCGGCTCGGCGATGATGAACCCAACCCGCACGAAGTATCGCTATTGCTGGCCGAGCGGTGATTGGGGCTCGCTGCCGATGGAAGGCGGCATCGAGGCCGCGTACAAACGCGAGATCGAAGCGCATCCCGATCCGGAAACTCGGCTGAAGGAAATTCGCGCTTGGGCGGAAGCTTTGCGCTCGCCGTTCAGGACAGCCGAAAGCTTCTTCGCCGAAGAGATCATCGACCCGCGCGATACGCGGCCGCTGCTGTGCGAGTGGGCCGGGCTGGCGCAACGGACGCTGACGACGGGGCCCAGCGCGTTCGGGATGCGGCCCTAAACAAAAAGGCCGCGACTTGCGCCGCGGCCTTTCCGTTCGTTCTGTTTAACGCTTACGGCGTGGCCGGGGCCGGGGCTGCCGTGGCCGGGGCAGCCGGCGCGGCCGGTTGCTCGGCGGCTGGCGCGGCAGCCGGGACTGCGGCTGCTTCACTCGGCGGCGCGATGCGCGCGAGCGCGCTGATGTCGCCTTGCGTCACGTAGAAGATCTCGCGGTTGCGCGAGCCGCCCGCTTGCACCGGATCATCGTGATAGACCTCGTAGGTCACCCAATCGTCTTCAGTGGTCGCCGGATCGTCGAGGTGCGCAGCTGCGAGCAGCGCGTCCATCGGATTGTAGACGTCATTGAGCACGCTCTCTTCCGTGCCGGTGTAGACGACGCGGAGCGCCGAGCCGGCAGGCGTTTGACCGGTCTTACCGATCAGCAGCGCACGCGGTTGGCGACCGCTGTAGGGGTAGCCAACCTGATAGCAATATTGGCCGGAGACGACGCGCGGCTCCACCGCCATCAGGTCGCCGTTTACACTCAGATTGTTGGCGCGCATGACCGGCGGGATCGCGACGACCGCTTGGCCGATGATCGAGGTCACGGATTCCGCGTCCGACTGCGAGCAATTTTCGACATAGAAGAACGGCCGCGCTTCGACTTGCACGACGCTGTATTGCAGACCGGTGAAGCTCGCGTTCGGCAGAGCGTTGAGATCGGTTTGCACCGCTGTGGCGGCGCTGGCGATCAACGGGCCGACATCGCCGCCGGTGAGCGCTTGGAAGCGATCGAGCGGGTTGGGGCCGAGATTTTGTTCGAGCTTCACCTGAACGCTGGAGCCTTCGCCCGCGGGGGTGACCGTGTAGGACACGCGCCCCGTGGCGCCATCCGCGAACGCCACCGGCGCCGACACGGTATCGCCCTCGACGGACGCCGCTTCAGCAATGGTGACGCCTTCAACGACAGTCGAGCCGACCGGCTGCGACGCCAAGCGCGCGAGCACCGTCGGAGCAGGACGCGGAATTTCCAGCGTCTGCGCGCGGCTCGCCGTTTTTGGACCAAAGAAATAGCCGGCGCCCAAGAGCACCAGCACAATCACGACAACGATCCCAATAGTGCGTCCCACCGCGCCCATCCTTCATTCTCCATGGCTTCTGCCGAGCGCGCCCGTCCTAGCAGGTCCCCCCCCGCCCCGCAAAACCCCAAAAGCGGATGGCGCAGCCCCCGAAACGGTCGGGTGTGGCGCAAAAGCCAAGTCTTTCAGTGGCTTTCCCTTGCGACCGGTGCGTGATCTATGCTCGCGCAGAAGCTCAGGAGATCGGCGCGATGAGTTCCGACAAGACCGTCACCTATGGCGGCTATTTGCGCCTGCCGGAGCTGCTGGCGTGCCAGCAGCCCACCAGCGGCCGCCACGACGAGATGCTGTTCGTGATCCTCCATCAGACGATGGAGCTGTGGATGAAACAGACCCTGCACGAGATCGACGCCGCCCAGGCCGAAATCGCGCGCGGCGAATTGGTCCCGGCCTATAAGAGCTTAGCGCGGGTGTCGCGCATCCAAGCGGTAATGACGCAGGCCTGGGACATTCTGGCGACGATGACGCCAGCGGATTATTTGGCGTTTCGCAACGTGCTGGGCACGAGTTCCGGGTTTCAGTCGGCACAGTTCCGAACGCTCGAGTATCGGCTCGGCTTAAAGGACGACGCGTTCCTGAAATTCCAGGAGAGCGGTTCCGCCGAACGCGTCGCCATGGAAAACGCGCTCGATGCGCCGAGCCTATACGACGAAACCATCGCTCAACTGGCGAAGGCGGGCTTCGCGATCCCGGATGCGGTGCTGAAGCGTCCGCGCCGGGCGCGCTATGAAGCGAGCGATGCTGTGGAAGCGGCGTGGATTGCTGTCTATCGCGACACCCAAACCTATTGGCCGCTTTATCAGCTGGCGGAAAAACTGCTCGACCTCGACGACGCGCTGCTGACTTGGCGCCACAAGCACGTGCTGACAGTAGAGCGCGTCATCGGCATGAAGCGCGGCACGGGCGGCACCGAAGGGGTTGCATACCTGCAGCAAACATTGTTGCGGCGCGCGTTTCCGGAAATCTGGTCGATGCGGACGAAACTATGAAATCCTACAAGCACCTGTTCTCCCGCGCACTGGCGGCAGCACCGGGGCGCCTGCATTTCGCGGCGCACTCGCACCATCTGTGGCCCGACGCTTCCTACGACGCGCACATGGCGGCCTGGGACGACGGCGTGCGGTTGGCGGATCGCAAATGGGAGAAGGTGTTCGGAGAAGTCGTGCCGGCGGCGCAAGCGCACATCGCGCGCGAATTGAAATTGCCGGACCCGAGCACGATCGCCTTCGCACCGAACACGCATGAATTGTTCGTGCGCTTGTTCTCCGCGCGCGAAAGCCGACCACCCCTCGATTTGCTCACCAGCGACGGCGAGTTTCACGCCTTCCGCCGCCAAGCGGCGCGCTGGGAAGAACAAGGCATGGTGCGCCGGCGCATCGTGCCTTGCGAACCGTTCGAGACATTCACCGAACGCTATCTGGCGGCAATGAAGGAGAAGGCGCCCGACATCGCATTCGTCAGCCACGTGATGTTCAAAACTGGCCTACGCTTCGACGGCATCGAAGAAGCGGCGTCCTACGCCGCGCCCGATGGCACATGGGTGGTGATCGACGGGTACCACAGCTTCATGGCGCTGCCCTGCGACCTCTCGCGCGTCGCCGACCGCGTGTTCTACGTTGGCGGCGGCTACAAATACGCAATGGCCGGCGAAGGCGCGGGCTATTTGCATGCACCGCCCGGCTTTGGCATGCGCCCGGCCAACACCGGCTGGTTTGCCGAGTTCGCGCACATGGAGGCCAAGCCAAAAGGCGTGCCCTACTCCACCGACGGCATGCGCTTCATGGGCGCGACTTACGATCCGACCGCGCTCTATCGCCTGAACGGCGTCCGCGACATGCTTGACCGAGAAGGCCTGGACACCGCCGCGATCTGCGCGCGCGTGGATGCGCTGCGCGATCGCGTAGAGGCGGCGATCGCGTCCGGCGGAGCGGGCGTGCTGCGCGAAGCGGAAATCCTACGCCCGAACTCCAGCGGGCCGCGCACACGTTACATCGCGCTGCGCGATGCGCGGGCGACGGCATGGAAGGCCAAGCTGTTCGACGCCGACGTCATCACCGATGCGCGCGACGACGTGCTGCGGATCGGGTTGGGCCTCTATCATGATGTTGACGATGTGAACGCGCTCTGCGCCGCGATCGCACGCACGCTCAGCTGATTACCAAGCGCCCAGCTCGACCAATTGTCGGCGCAGATGCTCCGGCAGATCGGCGCCGCCTCCGGCCGCCTTAAGATCTGCAGGTGCGTCCTTGGGGTCGAGATAGCGCCAGCCCTGGAAAGCGCGACGCGGCTGCGGGACGGTGCGCACCAGTTTCGGATCAAGATAGAGCCCGCAGCGTTGGCCATGGTCGTCGGTGACGTCGGCGATTTCGACGATGCGCTGGCGCACCAGCACCACGCCCTTGATCACCCAATAGAGCGAGCCGCCGGCCAGCACGTCGTCCACCCGCTTCGGCCACATGCGCGTACCGCAATGAGGACGCTTGCGCTTCTTGATCTGGCCCTGCTGCCAGAGCGCCAAATCTTCCACGCTGTCCGCGCCGACGCAGAGTTTGATGATGTTGAGCGCCATTTCGGCCTACTTAGAGCGACTCTCCGCCGGGCGCATTAGCGGGATGCGGCGGGCAACGGAAAAAATGTCGGCTGCGCCCTTGCTGCTTCGTCCTGCGCGTGGCGAGCTAGCCGGATATCCCGGGGGCGACGCCAGCCGATGGAGAAAACGATGGCGAGATTTGTAGCCGTTTATACGGGCGCGCCGGACGGGCCGAATATGGCGGCGTGGAAGAAGCTGGACGACGCAACCCGCAAGGCGCGCGAGCAAGAGGGCATGCAAGCCTGGATGAAGTGGGGCGAAACCCACAAGGACAAGATCGTCGTCGGGGGTGGGCCGCTGGGTAAAACCAAGAGCGTCGGCAAGAATGGCGTCCATGACATCCGCAACAATCTAGCGGGCTACATCGTGGTCGAAGCGGCGTCGCACGAGGAAGCTGCGGCGATGTTCGTGAATCACCCCCACTTTTCGATCTTCCCTGGCGAAGCGGTGGAGGTGATGCCGGAACTGCCGATTCCTGGGATGTGAGGCTCAGCGTTCTCCGGGGCATCGCGCAGCGATGAACCCGGAGCCCATCGCGGATAGCAACGCCGCCGCCGGCGCGTGAATTCAACATGGACCCCGGGTTCGCGGCTTTACCGCGCCCCGGGGGACGTGGGCGTCAATTCCCATCCGGCTCATCGCCCACCGCGCGCAGCTTCCGCATGGCGGCCGCGATTTCGCGGTCATGGGCGTGGGGCGAGTGTTCGAGACCGGCTGCGACGCCTTCGTAATCGGCTTCGTTCTTGTTTTGCGAGAGCTTGCGTTTGGCCTCGACCTTATCAACCGTCACGCTGACGCCGACGATGGCGCGCAGCATCGCGTCTATATACGGGCGCGGCGCATCCTCGATCGTCCAGGCTTCGTCGCGCGTGCGTTCATGGCGATCGGAGAGCGCGCGCACGACGGCTTCAAGCCGCGCCGCGTCGCTGAACCATTCGATCGTTCCCGAGAGGTGCGCGACTTCGTAGTTCCAGGTCGGCACGGTTTTGCCGTGCTCAAGCTTGGAGGGATAGAATCCTGGCGACACGTAGGCTTCTGCGCCGCTGAGCACCACCAGCGCGCGGCCATTTGGCGTGAGCGTGTGATGCGGATTGGCGCGGGCGACGTGGCCGGTGAGCGTTTGGCGCGATTTGTCCCAGAGCATCGGCACGTGCGTGGCAAACGGTGCGCCATCGGCGGCGACGCTGATCAGCAGGCCCGCACGCGTGCGCACCAGCCGCTCAATCAGGGCGTTCGCATCGTCAGCCGCGAAATGCGCGGGAACGTACATGGCTCATTCCGCCGCGATAGCGGCGCTCTCCTGTTGCGCTTGCGCCCACTCGCGCTTGATCGAGGCGCTCGTCTTGCGCGACCCGTCCGGGCTCCAGCCCGGCGGGCCGAACATGTAGCCCAGCGCCTCGCGTAGATTTTTGGCGTGGCGTACATCACGGAAGATACCGGCCCATTCGTGGAAGGCGACGCGGAACGGGTTGAATGTGCCGAGCTGCGAGACGATGCCGTAGCGCGGCTTCTCGTTTGCGTCCTCCGGGATGAAACTCCCAAACAGCCGATCCCAGATGATGAGTACGCCGGCATAATTTGCGTCGAGATATTTGGCGTTGATGGCGTGATGCACGCGATGATGGCTCGGCGTATTCATCACCCATTCGAGCGGACCCATCCGGTTGATCGTCTCGGTGTGAATCCAGAACTGATACACAAGGCTGATCGCCTGGAACATCAGCACCATGGTCGGCGGAAAGCCGATGAACACCAAGGGCAGCCAGAAGATGAAACTGAGGCCGAGCATACCAGTCCACGTCTGCCGGAGCGCCGTCGTCAGATTGTAGTGCTGCGAGGAATGGTGGATCACATGGCTCGCCCAGAACCAGCGGCGTTCGTGCGCGATGCGGTGAAACCAGTAATACGCCATGTCCTCGGCGAAGAAGCACGCGACCATCACGGGCAGCGTCCAGCCAAGATCGAACAGGCGAAATTGCGAGACCCAGAAATAGCTGGCGATGGCGAAGCCGCCGACCAGAATGCCCATGATCTGATTGCCGAGCCCCATCATCAAGCTCGACGCGGAATCCTGCGCTTGATAACGGCCCTTCCCGGTCATGCGCACATAGATCATCTCGATGATGATCAAGAGCACGAAGCCCGGCACCGCGTAGGTGATGATGTCGGGGATTTCGAACGGCGCTGGAATGGGCTCTCTCAATTCGTCTCTCCCGCCAGCGCCTTGAGCCAAGCCGGCGCCTCGCCTTCAAGCGGCAAGCTTAGCGGGGGAAAGCCGATGTCGGCAAACCCAACCAGCGCCTTTCCGCTGCGCAAACGCACCTGCGCGGCGCTGGGCGGCAGCGTTCGCAGTGAAACGCCGTCGGCCATGGCGCGCGCAATAAGCAGCCGGCCATCGGCCAACCGCGCCAACGCGTTTCGCCCGTCGGCCGCGAACATCGCATCGGCGATGCGGGCTTTGGGATCACTTTCGGCCAGGCGCTGGGCGAGCGTCTCGCCGTTGAGTTCGGCGCGGGCGCGAAATCCCATTGCGAACGCAATCAGCACAAGCAATGCGACGACGCCGGCGGAGCCCGCCGTGACAATGAGATCGGTTTGGCTCATGGGCGCTGCCTAGCGCTAATCGGTGAGTCCGGCAATTTTCTCGGCGACGCCCGCCAGGACGGGCAGCAGAACCGGGGCCAACGTCGCCAGCAGGGCGATGACGCTCTTCAGCCAGTTCATGCCGAGACGGTTGTTCGTAATCCAATCGGCCGGGCTCGTGACCTCGATGTCCAACGCCACGCCTGGCATTGGCGCTTTGGCGGGATCGGCCGCATACTTGGCCCGTTCTTGAGCTTGTTCCTCTTTAGCAAGGGCGCTCGCTGCGGCTTGCGCCGCTGCAGCGTGCTCGACATCGCGGCGGATCGAGACGAACGACGGCGCGCACGCGAGGATAAGGATCAAGGTCGTAGCAACGGCGGCGTAAAGCGACATCGCAGCGCCTAGCTTTTGCGCGGCGGCTTGGTGATCGATCGCGATGGCGGCGCCTTCGGGCGCCTCTGGCACTGCGACCACTGGAGCGTGCGCAGGCTCCAGCAACGCGGCGGCGTAGTCGACGATTAGGCGCGGACCCAGCGCCATCATCGCCACCGTGACCATCGCCAGCACGTAAATCGCCAGCATCATATGCCAGCGCTGGCGCAGCAGCTGGACGTCGTAGCGTGAACCCTTCTCCCCCGGCATGGCGAATAGGATTCCCGCACCCATGGTGGCGTAGCCCGCCGCGAAACCGAAACGCGCCGCGAGGTCGATCTGGCAATGCAGCGCCGTTACGGCGTTTGCCGGCAGCAGATTCTGCCGCACAGCGTCAACCATGAGATCATCAACAAAGAAATCGAGGATGACGCCCATATTGGTGACGATCGGGCCGAGAACGATGCCGCCAATCGTGGAAGCGACAATGATGAGCAATGCCAGCCGCAGCCGGTACGCGCGCCACATGATCGCGGCGACGCCAATCAAGGCGATCACTGCGCCGACGACGGTCAACGAGAAATAGACCGACAAATTTTCGCGCGCCAACACCGCGTCGCTTTGCCAGAACGAGCCATTCGCGACCGGCGCATCGTCGAACGCAAACGTTGTCGGGCCGTACACGGCGCCTTGGCGCAAGAGATAGGTGATCCAGATGATGGCGCCGAAACCGAGCGCAACGCCCGTGAGCGCCACCACGCTCAACGCAGCCGGCGTGCGCGCGCCACCGCTTTGCGGCGCGAAGCCGAGCGCCTGACCGGCCCGCGCGGCTGCCTGTTGCAGAGTTCCTTGCGCCATCGCGATCCCCCGCGAAATCCGCGCGCAAACTGGCGCGCGTGGTGGGGCCATTCAAGGGTGTTCGCGCGGCGGGCGCTTTAGCCGGTGAGACCGAGCAGAACGATCGCCAGAATGAAAACAGCTAGAGCAACCATCGCGAACGTCAGCATGAACGCGGTCCGCCAAAGCGCCGACCACCAACCCAGCGCATAAGCGCCTTTCAGATGAAAGAATGTGTGTACCGGCAAGGCGCCGAGCACCAGCCACGGCACCGCCCACTTGGTCCAAGCGCCATTGGCCGCGAACGCCACCAAAACGAAAAGCAGCGACGCAAAACACAAGGCGTAGAGCGCATAGACGGTGTGATCGTAGAGCGTGAGGCCGCGCTTCCAAAGGAACAACAGCCAGATGAACGGCAACGAGATCGGCACCAGTAGGAACGAGAATTTATAGGCCGCTTGCTTGATGCTGTAGAGTGCAAGATCTGGGTTTTCGAGCTTCTTGATCACGCGGTGGTTCAACACCTCGGAGCCGAGATTCACGGTGATGTCGCCCTCGCTTACCGAGCGGCGCAATTGCTCCTGCCAGGTGCCGTTCGTGCGCGTAACAGTGAGCCCCTCCTCACCTTCGCTCACGCTGACGCCGTCCTCCTGCGCAGTGCCGGCCTGATGGCGCGCGAGCGCATCATCAACACGCGCAAGCGAGGTTTCGCGGCGGCGAACTTCTTCCTCAGCCAAACGCACCTGCATGCGGCCGAGCCGCTCTTCCAATCCAGCGGGCTGGTCGGGATCAGGATTCGCCAAAGCGTTCGCGAGCGCCGCTTCGGCTTGGGTCTGTTCCGCACGCGCAGCTTCGAGCCGCGACAGTGCCTCGGCGCGGGTCAGCGAATTGCTTGTGCTTTGCGTGACGCTCAACCCATCGGGTGTTTCACTGACAGTGACACCACCCTCCTGCGCCTGACCCGCAGCGTGGCGCGCGAGCGCCTGATCGATACGCGCCAACGCGGTTTCGCGGCGCGCGACCTCCTCCTCGGCCAAGCGCACTTGCATGCGGCCCAAACGTTCCTCCAACCCTGCAGGTTGGTCTGGATCTGGGTTGGCGATAGCGTCGGCGAGATCGACTTCCGCTTCGCGTTGTTCGGCGCGCGCTTCCTCAAGATCGGTGACTGCTTCGGCGCGCGTGCTCGCGTTGTCGATGTCGATGTCAGGCGCGGGCCCACCGGTGAAGGCAAACACCGCGAACATGAAGAAGATCGTGAACAGGAACAAAGCCAGCGGCGAGATGTAGCGCGCGCGTTTTCCGTAGATGTAATTGCGCGTCAGCGTGCCGGGGCGAAACATCACCATCGGCAGCGTGCGCCAAGCTTTGGTGTCGAAATGGATGATGCCGTGGAGGAATTCCTCCACCATGTGCGCGAGGCTGCGATGGACGTGCGCGGTTTGCCCGCAGCCGTGACAGAAAGCGCCTTGCAGTTCCGCGCCGCAATTGAGGCATTTGCCGTCGCCCGGCCCATGGCCCGCGCGACCCTCGATCGCCGCGCCGACTAGCCCTGCGGTCGCCATCGCGCCGGCTGCTTCGAGTTCCCCGCTCATGGCTCCGTTCTCCCCCGCTCAGCTCAACGCTTCAAGCCCGCGCATCCCGCCGCGACGGCCCCGGCGTCGGGGTTTCGTCTTCCGCGCGCGCAATATAGCCGTAGGGGGTGCGCGAAACTGCGGTGGGCTCGTCGCGCGCGGGCGCGGCGGGCGGGCACTTCATCGCGTCGGCGGTAACCGGGGTGAGGCCCTCGTCCTGCAGCGCCAAGCTGGCCAGCCCCTCAGCTTCCTCGACCGTGCGCGCCCACACGAACACGGCTGTCACAACGCCCTCATAACGCTCAGGCCAGCGACGGGCGCTGCGGTCAAACCGAGCTTCGACCACAACGCGCCAGAACGGCATCCGCGCCCGCGCCAGACGCCAGCGGTGCATGCGCGCCCAAAAGGCGCTGGGGCCAAGCCTAAGCTTCACGCCGCCGCTCCTAGCACGCGCAGCACCGCGGCGGAACGCTCGGCCTCAGGCGTCTCGAACAGCTTGAGCGCCTGCACGTTGGCAAAGAAATACTCGAAGTCTTCAGGCGGCGTTGCATCCTCGACGAACACCGGCACCAGTTTCTTATGATACCGATCCGCGAGGTAGATTTCGCGCTTGACGTGGTCGCTCTCAAACGCGGCCTTCGAACACATCACCAGCACGCCCTTGGCTGAGCGAATGGCGCGCACAATTTCACCTGCCCAGCCTTCGCCGCCTCCAATGGCTTCGGTATCGAGCCAGAATTTACGCCCTTCCGCCTTGGCCGCCTCGATCACCGGCAACACCGTGTCGGCATTGGCGCGCGCGTAAGAGACAAACACCGCGTCGCTTTGCGGCAGCGGCGGTGGCGCTTCGAAGTCTTCCGCACCCTCATCGGCGCGCACCCGGCGCGGTCGCATGACAAGCCCAGCGATGGCAGCGGCAAGTGCGCCGAGCATCACCAGGATCGCGGCGGCGAACGCCCAAACCGTGACGCCGCTCGGCAGGCCGAAACGCACGCCGAACGCATCGACGCCCGCAAGCAGATCGGCAAACGTTCCCGGCGTCGGACCGATGCGGTTCGCGAGCCAGATTGAGACGCTCGCGGCGATCGCCAGCAAACCGGGCAGCATCAGCGCAATCGTCAGCAAAGCGCCGCCAACGCCGCCGCTTTTGCTTGGCCCCGGCGGCGCACTCGGAGAGGTTGGCGCCTCCGCTTGCGGCGCGCGCAGCAACGCGATCGCGGCGTTGGCGATCTCCGCCCACTTGAATTCGCGTTGCGCTTCGAAACTTGCATCCACCGCCGGCAGATCGCGCAGGCCAACCGGCGCGAAAGCGTGATCGAGCTTCACCAGGATCAACCGGTTCTCGCTCCAGGCGTCGAGCGCGCGTTGCTCCAGCCGCAGCCGATGCGGACTGAACACAAAATCCTTCGAGATCAGCAGCACCAGCACATCGCTGCGCTGCAGCGGGCGGAGCGCGGTCTGGCCGTCGTCCAATTCCACGAACTGTCCACGCCGCTCGATCACCTTCTCCAGACCTTCGGCGGCTGCGAGGTCCTTGGCGGCGTGGGCGACGAACACGGTCATGGGCTGGTCTTAACATGTGACAGCGGCGTCGATAGGGCCGGTTGGGCGCGATCTGTCGCCAACACGTCGATCTGTTGCATCCGAGGCGCCCCGGAAGCGGCATCCTGTGCCTGGGGAGGGAATTGCACCCATGTTTTTGCGCCAATTGGTTATCGGGGTCGCCGCGCTTTGTGTTTACTCACAGGCCGCCCATGCCGAGGTGACGATCAGCATCGACACATCCCTCGCCGACCGGACCTTGGGGCTTTTATGCACGGGCCAGCCGGTCGATGAGGCGGCGGTGCGCGCTTCGCCCGTCGTGCAGGCTGAAATCCAGCACAATTCCGGACTGATCGCGGCCGCGACCATGGACGCCTACGTCGCCGCTTTGCGCGGCGCATCCGCCTGCCAAGCGCCCACGCCCGATCCATTCCGCATCGCTGACGTGATCGCCGATCCGGAACGATTTCGCGCCAAGGTGAACGCAATCAAAGCGCGCGAAACCGAAATCGCAAGCGCGGTGGCTGAGCGGCTTGAAACGTACATGCCGGCCGGCGCCGATTATCGCGGCGAGGTGATCTTGGCGGTGCCGTATTTCTCGTGCGGCGGCTTTGCAGCGCAGGGACGGTTCTTCATCGACATACGCTGCCTCGCCAGCGATCTCGAAACCGACATGGCGACGCTGACCATCGTCATCGCGCACGAGACGTTCCATGCGGTGCAAGATGAGATGTTTTTCGAGAGCGACGTTGGCGCGGCTGGCACGACGCCCGGCGCGCTCAGCCGTTTGTTCACGGCGCTTCTGCACGAGGGCTCGGCGACCTATGTGAGTGGCTTGGCGTCGCTGCCGGCCACAGGCGGAGGCCCGATGACACAGCTCAACCGGCGCTTCGTGAACGACAACGCGTCGCGCATGCGGGTCAATTTCGCGCTGCTGACAATCTTGTTCGAGCACGTCAGGCGCGCCACCGATCCCGAAGCATCGTTGCGCAACGCCTACTCGATCGGCTTCAGCGGCGGCTCCTATCAGGAGATGGGCTATCACGTCGGCGCGCGCATTGCCGGAGACATCGAAACGGCCTGGGGACGCCCGGCGCTGGCGTGCGTCATGGCACTGCCGCCGGAGCAATTCGTGCTGGCGCACGATGCGGTCGCGTCCGCCTCGACAGTCGAGCCCGCCCTCTTCCGCCTCGGCGCCCCGGCCGTTGAGGCGGCGCGCTACCTGGCGCGGCGGCGTGGTGGGCAGCACGGATTTGCCAGTTGCCGGCCTCAGTAAGGCTCATTGCGCCTTAACCAAGCGGGCCTATCGTGGCGCGGTCCATGAAACCGCGCCTCACAGAGATTCCGTTCCTGAGCGCCGCCGACCCAGCCATGCTGGAGGCGATGGAGGATGAGGCCGAGTGGTTCTCGGTGCCCGCGGGTTGGGCGGTGATGAACGCCGGCGAGGCGCCGGAAGGCGTCTGGTTCCTGGTTTCAGGCTCGCTGGCGGCCTTTAAGCCAGTCGATCGCGGGCGTCACCAATTGCTGGGGTACATTCGCCCCGGCGAGCCGGTTGGCGAGATGGCGATGATCGCCCGCGAACCGCACTCCGCCAGCGTGTTTGCGATGCGCGACAGCGAATTGCTGAAGCTTTCGCCGGGCGCGTTCGAGCGGCTGGTGCAATTGCACCCCAAGCTCATGGAGCACATGGCGCGGCTGATGCTGACGCGCGCGCGCGCCACCGGGCGCGCTAACCCGCGCGCCGAGCCGAAAGTGTACGCGCTGATTTCCACTTCGCCGACGATCGATCTCAAGGTCCGCGCCAAAGCGCTGCAAAGCGCGCTGAACCGTCTCGGCAAGCGCGTGGCGATCATCGGCGACGAGAGCCAGGACATGGAGAGCGTCTGGTTCGACGCGCTGGAGCACGACAACGACGCGGTGTTCCTGATCTCGCCGATTGCCGACACACCGTGGTTCCGCACTTGTTTGCGCCAAGCCGATCGCATTTGGCTGTTTGCGCGCGCCGATGCGCGACCATCCTTACCCCTGCTGCCGCCTGAAGAGCATTCGCCGGCGCGACAATTCCGTTTGGTCGATGTGGTGCTCTTGCACCACGGCATGGATCGCAAGGCAGCCACCACGGATGAATGGCGCGAAGCCTGCGACGCCGCGCGCACATTTCACTGGCGCGGCCTGGAAGACGAAGATTGCGCGCGGCTTGCGCGGGTGATCGCGGGGCGATCGATCGGGCTCGTTCTCTCCGGTGGCGGCGCGCGCGCTTACGCGCATATCGGCGTGGTGCGGGCGCTGCGCGAAGCTGGTCTTCCGTTCGATGTCGTCGGCGGCACCTCGATGGGCGCCATCATCGCCGCATGCGTGGCGATGGGCTGGGACGACAACGAGATCGAATGGCGCATTCGCAAGGCGTTCGTCGAAACTAACCCGCTGGGCGATTATTTGCTGCCGGTGGTGGCGCTGACCCGCGGACGCCGCGTTGAGGACCGCTTGCAGGAGCATTTCGGCGAGACGCTGATCGAAGATCTCACTGTCCCCTTCTTCGCTGTCTCCACAAATCTCGCGCAAGGCGCGATCCGCGTGCATCGCGGCGGCTTGCTGCGCAAAGCACTGCGCTCGACGATTTCGCTGCCCGGCATTTTACCGCCGGTGGTGGAAGGGCCGCACTCTTTGCTGGTCGACGGCGCGGTGCTGAAAAATTTCCCGGTCGATATTTTGAAAGACCTTCACCGCGGGCCGATCATCGGCGTCGATGTGGCGCGGCGCGACGGGATCGATCCGGAAGATTTCCGCGACCCGCCGGGATTCTTTAGCTGGATCGCCGCGCACGGCATGCAGGCGCCGCCGCCCTTGGTGTCGCTGCTGATGCGCGCGGCGACGATCGCCGTCGATCCTTGGGAGGGCCGCTCGGGCGCCGACCTGCTGATCGCCCCAGAAATGGCAGACATCGACATGCGCGAGTGGAAGCGGTTCGATGAGGTGGTCACCGCCGGCTACGAGGCCGCCGTTGACGCGCTGCAGCGGCCACATGGCCTGTTCCAATCGCCGCACGAAGACACAAGCGCGCCCTGGAGCGCCGGCAACTCGCTCGAAATCGCGGAATAGACAAGCCGCGCCGCGCCGCTATGGTCGCCCGGTTTTTCTGGGGATTTCATGCGCGTCTTTGTCGTCCTTGCCGCCTTTGCGCTCGCAGCGTGCGGGCAGCCGCACACGCCAGCGCAAGCCGCGCAAGCGTGCGCCCGCGAAGCCACGCATGAGGTCGTCTGGACCACCGAGGGCGCGCCGGACACTGTGACAGCACGCGCCGAGGGCCCAAGCTGCGCGCAGGCGGTGGTGACGATGACGATCCGAAATGCGAGCGGCGATCCGTTGTGGGCGTTCGCATCGCCTTATTTCGATCTGACACTCGGCGGCGTTGGCCCGGAAGGCGCGCCGGACGTCATGGGCGAAGAGATGGATACCTTCCTCGCCGGCTGGGCCAATGTAAGCGTGATGCAGACGGGCGAGCTGCCCGAATGGCGCGCCGACGCCGCCACGCTGACGGAAAGCGTGCAAGGCATGGCTTACGACACGCCCTTCGACCGCGAGGTGTATGAGGCGATGCGCGCGCGCAATCTGACGATGATCTGTTACGCGGCCGCGGCGGAGGCGTCGCAATGCCTGATCGTCGATCCCGCATCGCATTCACCGACCATGATCGTGGCGTTCGGCGCATGAGACTGGCGCTGGTTTTCTTGCTCGCTGCGCTGGCGTCCTGCGCGCCACGCGACGGCGCTGGCGCCTGCAGCGTGTCGGTGACGCGCGACGTGACGTTCGCCGGCTCGGGCGCTGAAGAGATCGTCACTGCAAGCGCCACCGGCGCATCGTGCGACAAGACCATCGCACTTTACACGATCCACGATTCCGAGGGCCGCCCCCTATGGGCGTGGACATCGCCAACCGCGCAAGCGTTCGGCGACGCGTTCCACACGTCCGACGAAGAGCAAGTCCGCGCGTTCGTCGAGCGCTGGGCCGTGCCCCATCTCGCAACCACGGCGGAAGCGCCGCCATGGGATGTACTGGAGCCGGGACAAACCACGCTCGACCAGCTCACATACGATGACATCCGCGCGCGCGAAGTGCCGATGCTCTGCCATCTCAGCGGCGTGGCGCGCGAGAGCTGCGTGTTCTGGGAGCCAGTCGCGGGCGCCGCCGGACTGCTTTACGAGCGGCTCGCTACGGCGGCGGAAGAGGAAGCCGATCCGAGTTAGCCACCGAGCTAGCCACTGGCGGCTTTGAGCGCCAGGCAAGCGCATTCGCCTCAGTGTCGCGTGTGCAACGCATCAATGCGCGCGACGCAGCACATCTTCACCATCGCCCTTTTCGCCGCCGCAAATCGCACCTACCTTCGCTGTCACCGGCGGCTGGCGCCGGCTTTCAGAAAGGAGGTGTCCATGTCTCATTGTCACCAGTGTGGGATGATTTTGCAGGACTGCACCGCTTTGAGTGAAAGCTCGATTGAGGCGCGGGCCTAGACGCTTCTCCCATAGGACAGACAATGGAAAGGCCGTGGCGGGACGCCGCTGCGGCCTTTCGGTTGTTCTCTTTGTTTGCTAACGCGAGCCTGCGGCCTTCTTGCCAGCGCGCTTTTTTTTGCGGCGTTCCGCTTGCGCGTGGCGGCAGCCTTCTTCGCCGGGATCGGACTGTCCCTGACGTAGTCCGGCTTGCCTTTGCGCTTGGTCGACGCGAACTCGTCGAGCTGCTTCTCACTCATTGACGCGTACATCTGCCGCGAAGCGCCGATCAGTTTGGATGGCTTGGCATCGCCGCGCTTGGCGGCCAGCGCAGCGCCTGCGGCCTTCTGCTGTGCTTTGGATTTGGCGGGCATGGATCACTCCTGCCGCCCCCGACGCGCGCAAGCAGATCAGACGGCCATGAAAAAAATGAGGCGGGATCGCTCCCGCCTCAGGTATGACCAGCACTCAAAAAGCAGAGAATCGATCAGACGCGGATCGGCGACGGCGCCGGGCGGCGCGAGTACGCGACGCTCGCCAGCGCCAAAGCAGCCAGGCCCGGAATGATCAACGCGGTGGCGGCCATCGCGTCGACCATGTCGCGCGCGCCGCCGAAGAACGTCCAAGCGCCAAGGCCCACGAGGCCAACGCCAAACAAAGACAACGAAGCCAGGCCAACCATGTCGGCGGCGCTGCCGCCTTGCGCCAGCTTCGGCTTACGCGCGCCTTCAGCGGCGGCGCGCTGGGCGGCGCGATTGAGCGCATCGCGGCCCTGCTCCAATGTCCGAGCGACCGGCTTGGCGTGCGCGGTGGTGATTTCTTCGTCAGCGACGATTTCCGCCTCCGTGGCGACGCGCGCCAGCAGCAGCGCTTCCGTCGCAGGCTCGGACTTCAACACATCTGAGATCAGGTGCGCGGTTTCGGCCTTCGGAAAAACAACCGGGATCGAGCCGACCGCCGGAGCGGCAGCGTATTTTACCGGCGCGCCGAGGATGGCGGCGGCGTGATCGATCTTGGCGCGCATGAACACGGACGGCGCCGCGTCGTGGGCGCAATCCTTCAGATAGAGCGCCTTTTCAGCCGCGCGGCGGCGGATCAAAGCGTCGATGATTTCGAGTTCGCCCGAAACGTCGCTCTTGCGCCACGCATCCATCGCGCAGGCGGCGGCGACGACATCGCCGGAATTGGTGCGGCGGAGGACATCGCTATTGTCGAACGCGTCGAAGCCGACGGAGAACGCGAACGACACCAGTGCGTCGAATTGCGATTGCGCGACATCGGCGGTGAGCTTTTCGTTCACCACGCGCTCAACTTCGGCAAGATCCAGCGCCAGCAGGCCAGCGGCCTCGTCGCGGCTCACGGCGTCGCCGGGCTCACCCACGCGCACGTGTCCGTAGCCAACCACCCAATTGCCATCGGGCAATTGCGCGGGTTCAGCGCGGAAGCCTTCATAGTCCTGGATCAGCGCGAGACCGGCGGGAGAGATAGCGTGGCGCGGCATGGGTCTTAACCTTGGTTGCTTCTTGCGCCCGCACCGTTTTGGATCGGCCAACGCCGCGGACTTCCCCAATCACGCAAGTGCGGCGCCACGCACGCGCTTGCGGCGCGACTAATGATTTGCGCTGGGGGAAATGCGGTGTGGGTTAGGTAAACATCACATCGCGCGCGCTGGGCACGAGATGTTGGCCGCCATCGACCGGCAGCAGCGCGCCGGTAATGTTGTCGGCGCCGGCGAGGAACGCGATCGCCTCGGCCACATGTTCGGGCCGCGTGCCCTCGCCCGTTAGAGTTTGGTTGTGCACACGCGCGAAGTTTTCATCGCTCTGCGCGCCGCTGTGCAACATCAGCCCCGGGGCGACGCAATTGACGCGGATATTCGGCGCAAGCGCCATCGCGAGCGTCGCCGTCGCGTGGGCCAGGCCAAGCTTGGAGAGCGTATAGGAAAGAAAATCTGGGTTTGGGTTAAGCACCTTCTGGTCGGCGACATTGACCACAAAGCCCTTCCCGCCCGTCGCAGCGAGACAACGCGCCAAGTAAACCGGCGCGAGCAGATTGAGCCGGAGCTGAGCCGCCGCCGCGTCGAGCGCGAAGCTGGCGATGTCGTCTTGAACAAAGCTTGCGGCGCTGTTCACCAAGCCAACCCAATCGCCACGCGCGGCGAGCTTGGCGCTCATCGCATCAAGCGCCGCTTCATCCGCGAGATCGGCTTGCACGGTTTCGGCGCGCCCACCCGCAGCGACGACCGCTTTGGCGACAACGTCAGCTTCGGTCGCCGACGATTTATAGTGAACCCAAACAAACCAACCTTCGGCGCCGAGCCGCGTCGCGATCGCTGCGCCGACGCGCTTGCCCGCGCCGGTGACGAGGACGGCGCCTTTGCTCACGCGAGATCCTCACGCGCAACATCGATGCGGAGGCCAACGCCATCCATCTCGGGGAATATGTCGGGCTTCGACAGCGACAGCTGCACGCGGTCGGCGGGCGTTGTGGTGAATGCGGCGTCAAGGATTTGCCGCGCCAGCGTCTCCAGCTTGTTGACGTGCGGCTTGTTCTCGAGCGCCTTCAAGAACGAGCGCAGCGGATCGTAATCGACGTAGCCGCCGTGGCGTTCATGGTAGGCGCGATAATCGAACACGAGCGTGAGGTTAACGCGCAGCCGCGTTGGGTGTTGGGGATGTTTCTCCCAAGCGTGCTCGCCCACATTGACGCGCAGCTCGGCGCCCTCAAGCGCAATGGCGATGGTCGATCCCGGCATGCCCACCCTTCGGTTCCTTGCTGGTCTCGCTAGCACGTGACCCATGTCACGGCGATACGGCCTAGGCCGGACTATCTCTTGTTCATCGGATCGAGGTGATCCGAACGAGAGATGGAGCGGGAAATGACGAAATTCTACAGCCTGATCGCCGCGTTGGCCGTGTTCGCCCCGGTCGCCTTCAGCGTGATGAACCAAGCCGCGCAAATCGTGGCCTGATCGACCCCATGACCAGCATAAACGCTTAAGGGCGACGGCCGAGCCGATCGCCCTTTTCGTTTGCCGCTTTTGTTCTTGTTTTGTTCGCTTTGTAGGATTATTGTCCTCCTGCATGCTCCTCCCCGACCTCCACGGACGCGGCGCGCGCACCAATGCGAGCGGCCGATACGAACGCTACGCGCGCGAGGCCTATGACGACGGCTGGGCCGGAGACGAGGTCGTGCGGCTGGAGACGATCGTGACGCCCGAGCGGGCCAAATCGATCATCAGCCGCAACCAGAGCCCAGACATTTCGTTCGACCAGTCGATCAACCCGTATCGGGGCTGCGAGCATGGCTGCGTCTATTGTTACGCCCGGCCCAACCACGCTTATGTCGGCCTCTCGCCGGGGCTCGATTTCGAGACAAAGCTGTTCGTGAAGGCGAATGCGGCGGAGTTGCTGGAGAAAGAACTCGCGGCCCCGTCCTACCGGCCAAAAACGATCATGCTTGGCGGCGTGACCGACATCTATCAGCCGATCGAACGCGGCTACGGCATCACCCGGTCTTTGCTGGAGGTGATGCTGCACTGGCGCCATCCGGTGGCGTTGATCACCAAATCACAGCTGGTCATCCGCGACATCGATGTGCTGGAGCAGCTCGCGGCGCGCGGATTGGCGAAGGCGGCGCTGTCGGTGACGACGATGGACCGGCGCATCTCGCGCGTGATGGAGCCGCGCGCCGCAGCGCCGCATCGGCGCATCGAAGCCATTCGCAGGCTCGCCGATGCAGGCATCCCGACCACCGTGATGGTCGCGCCGATTATACCGGGCATCAACGACAACGAGATCGAGACGATCCTCGAAGAAGCGGCAAAGGCCGGTGCGAGTGCAGCGGGATACGTCGTGTTGCGGCTGCCTTTGGAGATCAAAGATCTGTTCCGCGAATGGCTGAACCAGCGTTTCCCCGACCGCGCAACGCGGGTGATGTCGCTGGTGCGCCAGATGCGCGGCGGGCGCGATTACGATCCCGAATGGGGCAAACGGCAAAAGGGCGAAGGCCCCTACGCGCGGATGATCGCCGACCGCTTCACCCGCGCGGCGCGCAAATTCGGGCTGGATCGCCCGCGCCTCGCGCTCGATCACACGCAATTTCGCCGACCGCTCAGCTATGGCGAGCAGCAGGATTTGTTTCTCGCGCCGGACGAGCCGCCTACGCCGCGCGGACCCAATCCATGAGCCAATTGTCTTCCCAGTTCGCGCCGCCATCGCGCGAGACCGATTGGCGCCAGCGGCAAGAGGTTGGCGTGATGCGATCCCATGTGCCGCGTACCTTGATCGGTCGATCGCCGTCCATCTCGTCAGCTTCGAAAATGCCGACGCCGTTGACGAACCCGCCCGGCAAACCCGGCGGCGTCAGTGCCCCGCTCTTGGCGTTGACCCAGTAATCGTTCCAGACATGCGTGTTGAGATCGAGCAGGCGCAGGCCAAGGCCGGCGAAGTCGCGCGCGGGTATGCGCAATTCCTCGATCGAGCCAACGCCGCCGAGAATGGTCCAGCATGTGGCTTCGCCGCTAAACTCGTCCCAATCGCCAGGCGCGCGGAGGCGACGATGACTGATGCGCCACTCGCCGGCGAGAAAATTGAAATCGCCGGCCGCGCCGGGTGGGATGGCAGGTGTGCTCGCTTCGCTCATCGCCGCACCGCCGCTTTGCGCGCAGGAGGACAAGGCCGCGAGCGCGGCTGCGGTGAGAATCTGGCGTCTGTGCGCATCCATTGGGGCTCCGCTGATCGATAGGCGGACCTAACCGGTGAAACCTGACATCGAACGTCAGGTTTTGTGCTAGACCGCAAAAATGCGTGCGAGCCGCCTGCTTTCGATCCTGATCCTGCTGCAGATGCGCGGGCGCTTGAGCGCGGAAATGCTCGCGCGCGAGTTCGAAGTGTCGGTTCGCACCATCTATCGCGACATCGACCAATTGAGCGCGGCCGGCGTGCCCGTTTACGCCGAGCGCGGCCGAGCTGGCGGCTTTGCCTTGCTGGACGGTTACCGCACGCGGCTGACTGGCTTCACGCCTGGCGAAGCCAACGCGCTGCTGCTCGCGGGCGCAGGCGGCGCCGCGGCCGATCTCGGCATTGGCGCCGAAGCGGCGGCGGCGCAGCTCAAATTGCTCGCGAGCCTGCCGGAAGATTCCGGCGCAAGCGCCCAGCGCGTGGCTGCGCGTTTTCACCTCGATCCGATGAATTGGTACAGCCGGGCTGAAGCGATCGAGTCACTGCCGGCGCTGGCGAGCGCTGTATGGCGCGAGAAGCGCATCCGTATGCGCTACGAAAGCTGGAAGGATCTGGTGACGCGCGAGGCCGATCCGCTCGGCTTGGTGCTGAAGGCCGGGGTTTGGTATTTGGTCGCGGCGGTGAAGGCAGAACCGCGCACCTATCGCGTGTCGAACATTCAGGAACTTGAGGTGCTGGAGGCGCCCGCCAAGCGGCCGGCGCGGTTTGATCTCGCGCGGTTCTGGAAAACTTGGACGCACGCATTCGAGGCGCGGCTGATGGGCGAGCGCGCGACGGTGAAACTCTCGCCGGCCGGCCGCAAACTGCTGCGCGACGTCAACCCCGCGGCGCACGAAGCGGTGGAGGCGGCGCACCGGCCGTGCAAGCCCGCCGGCTGGGTGCGCGCGGACATCCCGGTCGAGGGCGTCGATTATTCGGCGCTGCAATTGCTGCGGCTGGGCGCGGAGATCGAGGTGCTTGAGCCTTCGACGCTGCGTCGGGCGGTTGCACGCGCGGCGGCCGATGTTGCGGCTTTGTACGCGGACGCGGGCAAAGCCCACCGGAACAAGCGCTGAGCGCACGCATTTGCCGTTTGGCTCGGCGCACAGGCGCGGTAAGAACATGCCCGAGGGTAGGAGGACATTTCCATGCGCATGGACAACCAGCGCCGTTCCGACAATTTCCAAGATCGCGGCACAGGACGCGGCGGCGGCGGCGGCATGCGCGGCGGCGGCATCTCCGGCGGCGCGGCTTCGGGCCTGCTTCGCCGGCTGGGCTTCCGCGGCATTCTTCTTGTCGGTTTGGTGCTTGCCGGGGTGTGGTTCTTTGCGCCCGCCAACATCAAGAATCTCGTGTTCGGTTCGTTGTTCGGCGTGACGCCTGGACAAAGCGCGGTCGAAACGACCGGCGCGGTGTGCGAGACGCATGCGCAAGCGTGTGATTTCTCCGCACGCGTGCTGGGCTCGACCGAAGACGTTTGGAACCCGCAGTTTCAGCAAGGCCGCCTGCCGAACTATGGCGGTCAAGCTGCTGGCGCGTATCAGGAGCCAACGCTCGTCGTGTTCGGCGAGCAGGTCGAAACCGCGTGCGGTGTCGCGCCCTCCTCCGTCGGCCCGTTCTATTGCCCGGGTGACCGGCAACTTTATATTGATCCGACCTTCTACGACGTGATGGCGCAGCGCTTGAATGCGCCTGGTGATTTCGCTCAGGCATATGTGATCGCGCACGAGGTTGGTCACCACGTGCAGAATCTGATTGGCGCGACGCAGATGCAATTGCCGGGCGAAAGCCAGAACGAAACGTCAGTGCGCGTGGAATTGCAGGCCGATTGCTTCGCCGGTGTGTGGGGCCATCAAGAACGCGCCGATCTCGCCATCGACGATGCCGATTTGCGCGAAGCGCTCAACGCCGCCCACCAGATTGGCGACGATACGCTGCAGCGCAATTCAAGCGGCATGGTGAATCCAAGCCAGTTCACGCATGGCTCGAGCGCCCAACGTATGGCGTGGTTCCGGCGCGGCTTTGACAGCGGCGACGCGCGCCAGTGCGATACGTTCGCTGTGGCCGATTACGGACGGTTGTAAGCTTTGCTCGCCCCGCTCTGCGGGGCGAGCGGTTACATCCGCGCCGGCACTTCGATGCCCAGCAAGTCGAGCGTCAGCGTCAGCTGCTTCAACGTTGCGCCCGCCAGCGCCAAGCGCGACGCGCGCACGGCGCCCTGCTCCGGCATGATCGGGCAGTGTTGGTAGAAGCCCGAAAAACTCTGCGCCAGCGTGAACGCATGTTCGGCCAGGAAGTGCGGCGCGCGTTTGTCGTACGCCAGCGTCAACGCGGCATCGAATCCGTCCAGCGAGAGCGCCAGCGTGCGCTCTGCCGCGTGCGCGACACTGATCGGGCCGGGCTTCACGCCTTCGGCTTCCGCCTTGCGCAGAATGCTTTTGATACGGATGGCCTGGTACTGGAGATACGGCCCGGTCTTGCCTTCGAAGCTCATGAAGCGGTCGAGATCGAACTTGTAGCTGGTGCCGCGGAAGTTCGAGAGATCGGCGAACTTGATCGCCGCAATCGCCACTTTGTGGGCGACGTCCTCGAACTCCTCGCTTGAGAAATCCGCGCCGATGTCGGCCTCACGCAGACGCGCGCGCGCTTTCTCCTCGGCTTGGCCGATCAGGTCTTGCAGCTTCAGCACGCCGCCGGCGCGAGTTTTGAACGGCTTGCCGTCGTCACCGTTCATGGTGCCAAAACCGATATGCTCCAGTGCTTCGCGCGGTGCATATCCGGCGCGCGCAGCGGCGCGATACACCTGCTCGAAATGGTCGGCTTGGCGTTGATCAACCACGTAAAGCATCAGCTCGGGCTTTTGATCGCGCATGCGCTGCACGATCGTGGCGACATCGGTGGTGCCGTACATGGCTGAGCCTTCGCTCGACACGACCAGCAACGGATCGGGGCTTTCGACTTCGACGACGCTGCCATCGTCGAGCTTTTTCTTTTTCGTCTCGCCGGGCTTGGCTACGCGCAGGATCCGCGCGCCCTGGTCCTCTTCGAGCAGGCCCTTGGCCTCCAAATCCTTGACCATCTCAGGGATCAGCGGATCGGCATCGCTCTCGCCGTGCCACAGATCGAAATCGACACCGAGCGCGTGGAAATCACGCTTCTGCGCGGCCATCGACACATCGCGCATCGCCCGCCAGATCGTCCGGTGCGGTTTGGCGCCGTTTTGCAGCGCGGCGGTCGCCTTGCGAGCGCGGTCGCGAAACACAATGTCCTCGCGCGCCTTAGCGGCAGCGGTGGGATACATGCCTTCGAGATGCTCAAGGGTCAGCGTTTTGAGACGCGCATCGACTTTGGCCGCGTCAGCGAAACCGCCGATCTCGTCTTCCAGCGCGCAGATGACGAGCCCCATCTGGAAGCCCCAATCACCGAAATGCGCATCGCCCCAAACTTCATCGCCACGGAAACGATAGAGGCGCTTAATGCTCTCGCCGATGATCGAGGCGCGCAAATGCCCGACATGCATGCCCTTGGCGACGTTAGGGCCGCCGTAGTCGACGATCACGCGACGCTTTTCTTCCACGACATTCGCGCCGGCGCGCGCATCGTCGGCGATTGACTGCGCGCGCTCGGACAACGCGTCCGGCGTGACGTTGAAATTGAGGAAGCCGGGGCCCGCGATTGCCGGCGGCGCAGCCAAAGCGGTCGCGCTCCAAGCGCCGGCGACTGCTTGGGCGATCTCTTGCGGCTTTTTGCCGGCGACCTTCGCCGCCGCGAGCGCCCCATTGCACTGAAACTCGCCCAGATCGGGACGGTCGGAGCGGCGTACGTCGGCGTGGCGCGTTTCCAGCCCCTGTGCGGCGAACACAGCGGCGTTGGCGTCGGTCAGAAGCTGCGCGAGGTCTTTCATGCGGGCGGGATGGGGTTTGCAAGCGGCGGCGTCAAGCGCCGCCGCTTAGGCCGCGCGCCTCTTATTCAGACGGGTTCGCGCCGGCGTCGACGCGGAAGCGTTTGCCATCGCGGTTGAACTGGAGTTGCTCCGGCGTCAGCTCGAAGCCCACCAGCACCTCGAAATTCTCGCCCGAGACTTCCGCGTTGGCGCGCGGGATCACGATGCGTTCGATCTGCTCGGTGCGCGTGACGACCGATTGGCCGCGCGGGAAGCGCACGTCGACATCGAAATACGCCTTCTCGATCGGCGCGCGGCCACGGCGGGCGACGGCGATCCAATAGCGATAGGTTTGGCGGTCCGAGGTAGAGGCCGGGCCGCGGCCGAACGACATGTCGATTTCCATGGTCATGGTGATCGGGTTGTCATCGACGTAGCGGCAGAGGCTGCGCACGCCCGTCAGCTCGCCAGTGTTGGTGATGCTGGCATAGCGCTCAACGCCGGGCGCATCGAAAGCGACCAGGCGCGAATTGTCGTAGAGCACACCCGTGAGCGGGCACGGCCCTACGTTCGGGCGATCGTCGCCGCCGACCATGCGCTCAAGCCAATTCGGCGGCTCGACCTGCTGGTTTTGTTCTTCCGGGCTGACGCCGCCGGGGAGTTCGTAGACCCGCTCGCCGCGCCCAGCGGAACAGGCGGCCAATAGGCCGAGGCTTAGCGCGAGCAGTGCGGCGGACGGGCGGTTCATGCGGACCCCTGAAAACAACTCGATGAAGACTGCGATTCGGGCAGTCTGAAGGCCACGGGCGTGCGGCGATTGCCGGACTTCCCACCCCGCCGTGGAAGCTTATATCGGTCGGCGTGATAGCTTAGTCGCCTTGGGGGCCGCAACAACGCCCGGCGCCTGGGCGAGTTTTGCCCCCAGAACTTGCCCGGAGACCGATGTCTGAGCCGCCCAAACCACCGATTTCCATCTTCCTAGCCGCCCCGCGCGGGTTTTGCGCGGGGGTGGACCGGGCCATTCAGATCGTCGAGCGGGCGATCGAGAAATGGGGCCCGCCGGTCTATGTGCGCCACGAGATCGTCCACAACCGCCATGTCGTGGAGCGGCTGGAGCGCCTGGGGGCGGTGTTCGTGGAGGAATTGGACGAGTGCCCGCCGGACCGGCCGGTGATCTTCTCCGCCCACGGCGTGCCCAAGGCGGTGCCGGCGGAGGCGGAACGGCGCGAGATGATCTTCGTCGACGCCACCTGCCCGCTCGTGTCCAAGGTGCACGTGGAGGCGGAGCGGCACTTCGAGGCCGGGCGCGAGATCGTGCTGATCGGCCATGCCGGCCACCCCGAAGTGATCGGCACGATGGGGCAATTGCCAGCGGGCGCGATCACTTTGATCGAGACGGTTGCTGAAGCTGCGGCGTTCACGCCGCGCGATCCGGCGCGGCTCGCGTTCGTGACGCAGACAACGCTTTCGGTGGACGACACCGCCGAGATCGTCGGCGTGCTTCAACGGCGCTTCCCAGCGATGGCCTCGCCGCACAAGGAAGACATCTGCTACGCCACCACCAACCGCCAAGACGCTGTGAAGGCGCTCGCGCAGCAGGCTGAAGTGGTTTTGGTGATCGGTTCGCCGAAAAGCTCAAACTCCGTGCGCTTGGTTGAGGTGGCCAAACGGGCCGGCGCGCGCGACGCTTATCTTGTCGGCTCGGCCGAGGATGTGGATTGGCGCTGGCTGGAAGGCGTGCGCGCTATTGGCGTTACGGCAGGCGCCAGCGCGCCGGAAGATTTGGTGGAAGACCTGGTCGCCGCCATTGCAGCACGCTTCGATGCGCACGTGGACGAGGTTGTGGTCACCGCCGAAGGCGTGACGTTCAAGCTCCCGCGCATTCTGATGGAGCCGGCGTGATCCAGGCTCTGCTGGCGCAGCTCGTCGCCGAGGCGCGCGCCGAGCACCCCGAGCGGCCGGCGCTGATTGGCGTTGGCGGCGCGCAGGGTTCGGGCAAAACGTTTCAATGCAACGCCTTTGCCTCGGCCCATCCCGGCGCCGCACATTTTTCGCTGGACGATGTGTACCTTACGCGCGCCGAACGCGCGCAGGTCGCCGAGGCTTTGCATCCGCATTTCATCACGCGCGGACCGCCGGGCACGCACGATCTTTCGCTTGCACGCGGCGTGATCGCGCGCTTGGGCACCGATATGCCGGCGCAATTGCCGCGTTTTGACAAAGCCGCCGACGACCGCGCGCCCGAGAGCGCGTGGCCGGTGTTTCAGGGCCCCGCCGAAGCGATCCTGGTGGACGGCTGGTGCATGGGCGCGGTGCCGCCCGCGTCGAGCCCGCCGTTCAACGATGTCGAGCGCGAAGACAGCGAAGAAGCCTGGCAAGATCACATCGCCGCGTTCCTGGAGATGGACTACGCGCCCTTCTTCGACGCCTTTGACGCAATCATTTATCTGCAGGCGCCGAGCTTCGAGATCGTTCGGCGTTGGCGCGGCGAACAGGAAGAACACATGTTGGGCCGCGCGATGAACGATGCCGAACGCGCGGCGTTGGATCGTTTCATCATGCATTATGAGCGGGTGACGCGCTCAATGTTGGCAGGTTTCCATCGCGCCGACTGGGTGGCCCACCTGGACGACGCGCGGAATGTCGTGCGGATCGATCAACGCTGATGGCCGTCTATACTCATCTCTCCGACGCTGACCTGAACGCGCTGCTCGCGGATTACGATCTGGGCGAAGCGACCGGCTTTCACGGCATCGCGGAAGGCGTGGAAAATTCGAACTTCGCGCTGACGACGACGCGCGGGCGCTACATCCTCACTGTGTTCGAAAAGCGCGTCGCCGAGGCCGATCTCCCATTTTTCGTCGGCGTGATGGCGCGCCTCGCCGAGCGCGGCTTTCCAGCGCCGGAGCCGGTAGCAACCAAAGCCGGCGCGCACCTCACGCGCGTGAAGGATAAGCCCGCCGCGATCGTAAGCTTCCTCGATGGCGTATGGCCGCGTTCGCCGAATTTGGGCCATTGCGCCGTGATCGGCGAAGCGCTGGCGCGCATGCACAAGGCGCTCGACGGCTTTGCGATGATGCGGGCCAACGCTTTGGGCCCGGACGCTTGGGGCCCATTGATCAATCCGCATCTGGCCTTAGCGGATGAGTTGCGGCCCGGCCTTGCCGCCGCCATCGCCAGCGATCTCGCGGCGACGCGCGCCGCTTGGCCAAGCGATTTGCCGCGCGGCGCGATCCATGCGGACTTGTTTCCAGACAACGCGATGTTCGTCGGCCCGCGCCTCTCGGGCGTGATTGATTTCTATTTCGCCTGCACAGATTTCCTCGCTTACGATTTGGCCGTGTGCCTCAACGCCTGGTGCTTCGAGCGCGAGCGCGAATACAATTTCACCAAAGGTCAAGCGATGATCGCCGCCTACGAAAAGGTGCGCCCGCTGACCGCCGCCGAACGCGACGCGCTGCCGCTGCTCGCGCGCGGCGCGGCGTTACGATTCTTCGCGACCCGGCTGGCCGATTGGAGCGCAACGCCGGCGGGCGCGTTGGTGCGTCCAAAAGACCCCTTGGAATATGCTGACAAATTGGCGTTTCATCGCAGCGCTCGAAGCGCCGCAGATTACGGTGCCTGACGCGCGCGTTCGAGCGCGCTAAGCTGCGATTCACATGAGCATCATTCACATCTGGACGGACGGCGCGTGCAGCGGAAACCCTGGGCCAGGCGGCTGGGGCGCGGTGTTGCGGTTGGACGAACGTGAAAAAGAGCTCTCTGGCGCGGAAGCGGCGACCACCAACAATCGGATGGAGTTGATGGGCGCGATCGAAGCGCTCAAGGCGCTGAAGAAGCCGAGCAAGGTGAAGCTGCACGTCGATTCCAAATACGTGATGGACGGCGCCACCAAGTGGATTCACGGCTGGAAAAAGAACGGCTGGAAAACCGCCGATAAGAAGCCGGTAAAAAACGACGATCTCTGGCGCGCGCTGGAAGCGGCGCTGGCGCCACACGAGGTCGAATGGAAATGGGTCAAAGGCCATTCGGACGATGAGATGAACAACCGCGCCGACGAATTGGCGCGCGGCGCGATCGCCGCTTTGCGCGCGAGCTAAACGCGCTTCACTTTCAGCGTCACGCCGTCGACGCTGTCAACTTGGACGTGTTCGCCAGCCGACAGCGATTCATCGCTGACGGCGCGCCAGACGGTATCGTCGATCTTCACCGAGCCGACACCGCCGCCGAATGCCATCACCACCGCACGCACACCCACGAGCGAGGCGCCGCGTTCGTTGAGCGTGGACTCTCCGGCAGTGCGGAAACGTTGCACGATGGGCCGGCCGAACATCGTCAGCGCAATCACCAGCACCGCAAAGATAGCCATGTCGGCGATCCAATTGGTGGCGCCGGTGTAGGAAACGAGCGCGGTGATAAACGCGGCGACTGCAGGCCAAAGCAAATAGGTGGTGCCGCTCGCCATCTCGGCGATCAGCAGGACCAAACCGAAAATCAGCCAATGCTGCGGTTCGACGGCGACGAGGAATGCGAGAAACGCGTCCATGACACCCCTAATGTAGTTACGGCCGCGCCGGCGTCCATGGGCTGGGCGCTGCGCCGCCGCCTGCGCTGCCTTCGCTCTGCGCGTTCAGCGCGCGCAAACCTTCGACCAGACCAGCGATGCCAGACAGATCGGCCGGGATGATCACCGTGCGCTGCTGGTTGGAGGTTGCGAGCTGGCCGAACGCCTCGACGTATTTGAGGCCAAGGAAATAGCGGATGGCGTTGACGTCGCCGTCGCGGATCGCGGCGGAGACGACGTCGGTCGCCTTGGCTTCGGCCTCGGCGGTCCGTTCGCGCGCTTCAGCGTCGCGGAACGCGGCTTCTCTGCGGCCCTCCGCTTCCAGGATCGCCGATTGCTTGGCGCCCTCGGCGCGCAGGATCGCGGCTTGGCGATCGCCTTCGGCGGTCAAGATTTCGGCCCGCTTGACGCGCTCGGCCTTCATCTGACGCGCCATCGCTTCGTTGATGTCGCCGGGCGGGGTCAAATCCTTGATCTCGATACGCGTGACTTTCACGCCCCACGGATGGGTGGCGGCGTCGATCACACCCAACAAACGCAGATTGATCGCGTCACGCTGCGACAGCGTTTCATCGAGTTCCATCGAACCGACGACGGTCCGCAAATTGGTCATCGCCAGATTGAGGATGGCGAGGTTGAGGTTCTCCACCTCGTACGCTGCCTTCGCCGCGTCGATCACCTGAATGAAAACGACCGCGTCGCAGGTGACGATGGCGTTGTCTTTGGTAATGACTTCCTGACGCGGCACATCCAGCACCGTCTCCATCATCGACAGACGCCGGCCGATGCGATCAACGAACGGGATCAAAAACGAAATGCCGGGCTTCAACGTGCGCATGTAGCGGCCGAAGCGCTCGACCGTCCATTGCCGGCCTTGCGGCACGACCTTGATCGCGCTGAACGCGAGAACCAACGCAGCGATAGCGAAAAACAGGACGACGTTCATTCTGGACGCCTCTTTGCAAACGTGAAGCTCAGCTTAATTGGCCGAGCATATGCTCCGCGCTGGAAACTTTGTATTCACCAGCTTCTTCAAGGTTCACCTGCTCTACCACGCCGTTCTTGACGATCATTGAATATCGCTTCGAGCGGAGGCCCATGCCGAACTTGGAGAAATCGGCATCCATGCCGATCGCTTTGGCGAACGCGCCCGAGCCGTCGGCGAGCATCATGATGTCGTCAACGCAATCTTGATCCTTTGCCCACGCGCCCATGACGAAGTGATCGTTGACGGCGGTGCAGGCGATCGCGTCCACGCCCTTGGCCTGCAATTCCGCGGCCTTCTCCTTGAAGCTCGGCAGGTGCTTGGCCGAACAGGTCGGCGTGAACGCGCCCGGCACCGCAAACAGCGCCACCGTCTTGCCGGCGAAGATTTCGTCGGTGCTCAGCGTTTTCATCCCGTCAGGCCCCGGTACGTTGAATTTGGCGTCGGGCAGCTTTTCACCGGCTTTGATCATCGTTTTCGTCCCTCGAATGGCTCCGAGCTCTTATGTAGGCGTACACATTCACATATGCGAGCGCCCTCTTGCGCGGCGGCGGGGTTGGCGCGAGCATCGGTCCCATGTCTGAGACGCTCACGGGCAAGCTTTTGGTGGCCATGCCGGGGATCGGCGACCCCCGCTTCGACCATTCCGTCATCATGATCTGCGCCCACAATGACGAGCACGCGATGGGCCTTGTGATCAACAAGGCGAAAGAGGAATTGACCGTCTCCGATGTGCTCGATCACCTCGGCATCAACGTGGCCGGCGATGTTGCCGCGCGTATCGTGCTCGATGGCGGCCCGGTGCGCCCCGATCGCGGCTACGTGCTGCACTCGGAAGATTTCGCCGCCGGTGATGCTACGCAAGTGGTCGCACCGGGCATTCGTCTCACCGCGACGCGCGACGTGTTGGAAGCCGTCGCCGGCGAAGCAGCGCCGCAGCGTTTCCTGTTGGCGCTCGGCTATTCCGGCTGGGGCGCGGGCCAGCTTGAGGACGAGCTGAAACAGAATGCCTGGCTCGTCGTCGACCCGGACGCCGCCATCGTCTTCGCAGATGCGCTGGACGATAAATGGGGCCGGGCCATCAAGACCCTGGGCATCGATCCGGGCCAGCTGATGGGCGAAATGGGACGGGCTTAGTGGCTGTCATATTACCGTCGCGAACGCTGCGACGAATGACCTGAGAAGCGCCGCATTACGCCATTGACGCAACGGCCCCCAGCCGCTCTTTTGCAACCAGGGAGCGGCGGGCGATGGCCAATTTCACCGGCACGGCAGGCAATGACATCATCAACGGCACCGCCGCCGCTGATGTCATCGACGCGCTTGCGGGCGACGACGACGTCGAAGCCGGCGGTGGCAATGATGTCGTCAATGGCGGCGATGGCGACGACGTCGTCGAAGGCAGCGCGGGTGACGACATCATCCGCGGCGATGCCGGTGACGACGCCCTGTTCGGCAGCGAAGGCATCGACGAATTATACGGCGGTGACGGCGACGACGCACTTGGACCGGGCGCCGGTTGGGATCCGGTCAACCAACCGGCCAGCGGTTTCGTCTCGATCATCGATGGCGGCGACGGCTTCGACCTGGCCACGTTCTCGGACGTCAATGGCGGCGTCATCATCGATTTGAATGTGTCAGGGCTGCAAACCAGCCGGCGCTATCAGCTCATCGGCATCGAAGCGCTCCAGGGCTCCGCCTTCGCGGACACTTTGACGCTCTCATCCACACCGCCCGCCCTCGGTGGCGGCTTCGTCGACGGCTTTGACGGCAACGACACATTGTTCGGCGGCACAGGCCACGACGTCATGTTGGGCGGCTTCGGCGCTGACACGGTCCGCGGCGGCGACGGCGAAGATCTCATCCTCGGCGAAGCCGGTGACGACTTCCTGTACGGCGATGCCGATAGCGACGTGATCGAAGGCGGCGCGGGAGTCGATCGCATCAATGGCGGCGCCGGCATCGACGAAATGCGCGGCGGCGCCGATAACGACATTTACGAGGTCGATGATAGCCAGGACCTCGTCGTCGAAGTCGGCGGCCAAGGCACGGCGGATCGCGTAAACGCCAGTGTCGATTACATCCTCCCCGCCAATGTCGAGCAATTGCAGCTCAGCGGCGCAGCGTTGATCGGCGCCGGCAATTCGCTCAACAACCACATCCATGGCGGCGGCGTCGCCACCTTCCTCGAAGGTATCGGCGGCAACGACACCATCCTCGGCGGCGCAGCCGGCGCGATGATCGATGGCGGCGACGGCGACGATACGCTGACCGGCGGCAATCTGATGACCGTGCTCGGCGGCAACGGCGCCGACAGCATTCAGATGGGCGGCAGCGGCGGCTCCGCCGATGGCGGCGCGGGCGTCGACACGTTCACCTATGTCGGCGCGGGCAACGGCGGCGTGATTGTGGACATGGCGGCCGGCACGGCGACGCAGGGCGCGTTGACTGTGACGATCAGCAATTTCGAGAACCTGAATTCATTCAGCTTCAGCGATACGCTGCGCGGCGACAACAACGCCAACACCCTCAACTCGCAGGAGGGAGACGACATCGTCGAAGGGCGCGGCGGCAACGACACTATCACCGTCGCCGACGGCAACGACCAGGCCTATGGCGGCGACGGCGACGACAACATCCGCGGCGATCGCGGCAACGATCTTATCGACGGCGGCGACGGCGCCGACCTTCTCTACGGCGAACTCGGCAGCGACACATTGTTGGGCGGCGCCGGAGACGACATCATCCGCCCGGACGAAAATTCGTTCGTTCAGGGGATCGTCAACAATCAGATCGATGGCGGCGCCGGCGTCGATACGCTGATCTTGTCGGACTTCTTCTACCAAACCGTCGATCTCAACCTCGGTAGCTATACGAACTCTAGCGGCGGCATCGACACTGTCAGCGGCATTGAGAACGTCACCGCACGCGGCGCCATCATCGGAACCAGCGCCAACAACCATCTGGTCGGCAGCGGCACCTATGACAACGTCAACAATGTCGGCGACACGATCAGCGGCGGCGGCGGCGACGACCACATTCAGGGTATTGGCGGCTTCGACACGCTCAGTGGTGGCGATGGCGCCGACCTTATCCAAGGCAACGGCACCATCACCGGAGACGCCGGCGACGATGTGATCGTCGGCGCTGGCAATATCTCCGGCGGCGACGGCAACGATTCCATCGACGGCAGCGGCACGATCTCAGGCGGCGCCGGCAATGATTTGATCGACGCTTACGGCAACATCAATGCGGGCGATGGCGACGACTATCTGATCGCGCACGGCGGCGTTGTTAATGGCGGCAACCAATTCCATGGCGGCGCCGGGGTCGATACGCTGGACTATTCCTGGTATTTGGCCGGCAACAGTACCGGCGTGACCGTCAATCTGCTCACCGGAACCAGCGCCCTGCAGGGCCAGGCGAGCAACACATTGAGCGGCATCGAGATCGTCCGCGGCACCGAGCGAACTGACAATCTGCAAGGCGACAACAATGCCAACACGTTGCGCGGCGGTGGCGGCGTGAACGATGTGTTGAACGGCGGCGGCGGCAACGATGTGCTGTTCGGCGACGATGGCTCCAACACCGTCAACGGCGAAGACGGCGACGATCTGTTGATGAGCACCGGCGGCTACGATTCGTTCAACGGCGGCGCGGGCATAGACACCGTCGATTTTTCGGCGGCCGTCGACAACGTGCTCGTCGACATGGTGACCGGCAACGGCGACAGCGGCTCCGGTTTCAATGGAAGCGATTTCGGTCGCCCGTTCACGATCCAGAACGTCGAAAACATCATTGGCGGCAATTTCGACGACGGCCTCCACGGCAGCGACGCCGACAACATGATCGACGGCAAGCGTGGCAACAATTTCATCGATGGACGCGGCGGCTTCGACTGGGCCAGCGTCGATTTCAGCGATCGCAGCGGCGCCGTGACCTTTGCGCTCTCGCCAACCGGTGCGCTGATGGAAGCGCGCGTCAACGGCGTGTATTCGGGCGCCATCCGCAATGTCGAAGCGATCACCATCCGCGGTGGGACCGGCAACGACACGTTTACCGGCGCCGACAACGACGACGCGCTCTATGGCGGATTTGGCTCGAACACCCTCGACGGCGGCCTTGGCACGGATATCGGCGGCGCGGATCTCAGCGATCGCGTGGGTGATGTGACGTTTACGCTCGCGGCGGGCGGGGCGCTGAGCACGTTGTTTGTCGGTGGCGTCGCGTCCGGCACGATGGTGGGCATCGAGCGGGTCGATCTCGCCACCGGCGCGGGCGGCGACACATTGTTCGGCGGCGCGTTGGCGGATGTGTTCCGCACCGGCGGCGCCACCGATCGTGTGCGCGGCGGCGATGGCGCCGATCAGATTTTCGGGGAAGCCGGCGTCGATATTTTGCAGGGCGACGGCGGCGACGACATGATCGATGGCGGCGTTGGCACCGACTATCTCTACGGTCGCTTGGGCAATGACACGATCTACGGCCGCGACGGCAACGACAACATGTTCGGCGACGAAGGCGACGACGTGATGTTCGGCGATGTCGGCGTCGATCAATTGCTGGGCGATGTGGGCGCCGATGCGCTCTCAGGCGAAGACGGCGACGATTACCTCTACGGCGAAGCCGACAACGACACGCTCAATGGCGGCCTCGGCAATGATCGCATGTATGGCGGGCTGGGCGTCGACACCATGCACGGCGGCGACGGCGTCGATGTGCTGGTGGGCCAAGACGACGGCGACGTCATGAACGGCGATGGCGGCAACGATTATCTCTATGGCGGCATCGACGGCGACACCTTGAACGGCGGCGACGGTGAAGATGTCGTGCTGGGCGAGGCCGGCAACGACAATCTCTCCGGTGGTCTGCTCGATGACGCGATCTACGGCGACGCTGGCGACGACACCATCTTCGGCAATGCCGGCAACGATTACGCGTTCGGCGGCGCTGACGGCGACGCCATGAATGGCGGCGACGGCAATGACGTGCTGATCGGCGAAAGCGGCGTCGATGTGCTCAATGGCGACGCCAACAACGATTATCTGTTCGGCGGCGACGGCAATGACGTGCTCTCAGGCGGCGTAGGCAACGACAATTTGTTCGGCGACGCCGGCAACGACGACATGTTCGGCGGCGACGGCGTCGATTTGGTGTTGGGCGATCTGGGCGCCGACACGCTCAACGGCGGCAATGACGGCGATTATCTCTACGGCGAAGACGGCGACGATGTTTTGAACGGCGATGGGGGCGCGGACTCGCTCTATGGCGGCGCCGGCGCCGACCGCATCCATGGCGGCGCCGGCAACGACGCCATGCGCGGCGGCGCCGATGCCGATCGCTTCGTGATGCAAGCGGGCGGCGGCGACGATTTTGTTGTCGACTTCCAGGATGGAATCGATCGCATCGATCTCAGCGGCTATGCCGGCGCCAGCTTCGGCACGCTGACGCTCACCGCCTTCGGCGGCGATACCATGGTGACCATGTCCGGCGGTGAGACGATCTATCTCCTGGGCGTGAGCAGCGCCAACGTAAGCGCTGCGGACTTTATCTTCGTCTGATCAGGGCGCGGCGATTCCGAACAGTAGATGGTCGCGCCAATGGCCGTTGATCTTGAGATACGCCCTTGCGGCGCCCTCGTGAGTGAACCCAGCTTTCTCCAGCACGCGTCGTGAGGCGATATTGTCGGGCTGGCAGGCCGCTTCGACGCGGTGCAGCGCCAGATCGTCGAACGCGTATCCCAACATCGCGCGCACGCCAGCTGTGGTGTAACCTCGCCCCGCGAAGCCCTGCGCCATCCAATAGCCGCACGACGCCATTTGCGCTACGCCGCGACGCACGTTCGACAACGTCACTCCGCCCAGCAGCGCGTCATCGGCTGCGCGAAACACGAACAGCGCATAGGCTTTGTCGTCGCGCGCATCTTCCGTGTAGCGGCGCAATTTGTAGCGATAGGAACCGCGAGAAAGTTCGTCGGCCGCCCATGTGGGCTCCCAGGGGGTGAGATAAGCGCGGCTCGCCTCACGTAGATCGGCCCACTCCTGATAATCGCGCAGCTCCGGCTGGCGCAGATACACGCCCTCGCCGTCAACGCGGCGCACGCCGCCCTCGTCTCTGCGCATCAGCACCATGGCTTACGATTGTGCATGAAACGCCGCGAGCGCGCCATGCCCCGCCTTGGGCCCAATGACAGCAGCGCACGCCGGACCTTCGAGCGCGGCTTGGGCGAGCGCCCGAACGTCCTTGATCGATACGGCATCGATCCTGTCGCGCAGTTCATCGAAGCCGATCAACCGATCGCGCAAGAACACCTGGGAGGCGCGCGCTTCCGCCCGCGCCGACGGCGCCTCCAGCCCCATCAGCAACGAGGCGCGGGCGATCGCTTTGGCGCGCGCGAGTTCCGCCTCGGTGGGCCCCGTTTCTGCCAGCGCGCTCAATTCGGCGCGGACAATCTCGGCGACGGCGCGCGCGTTGCCGGCCGCGCATCCGGCATAGACCATCAGCCGACCGTCATCCTCGATCGCGTCCAGAAATGAATCGATCGCATAGACGAGCCCACGGCTCTCGCGCACCTCTTGGAACAGCCGTGAGGACATGCCGCCGCCAAAAATCTCCGACAACAAGCGCGCGGCGAACATCGTCTCGGCGCCTGCGGCAGGGCCAGGCCAGGAAAGCACCAGATGCGCCTGCTCCAATTTGCGGGCTTCGCTCACGGACCCGGAAAACGCGCGCGCGCCGAGGCGTTGCTGTGCCGGCTTCGGTTTCAGCGCGCCGAAACGCTTGTCGACGGCGTCGAGAAATGCGGCGCGGTCGAACGCGCCGGCGATGGCGATCACGACGCGCTCCGGCGACAGATGCGCCTCGCGAAACGCTTCCAGCGTTTCGATGCCGACATTGGCGAGCGTTGCGTCTTCGCCGAGGATCGGCCGACCAAGCGGTTGATCGGGATAGAGCGCGCGTTGGTGCAGCTCGAACACGCGATCGTCCGGAACGTCAAAGGCCTCGCCGCGTTCCTGCGCGACGACGCCCTTCTCTTTCTCCAAATCGTCCGCGTTCCAATGTGGCGCGAGCACGATGTCGGCGATCATGTCCAGCGCGAGCGGCGCGTGCTCGGCAACGACGCGTGCGTAGTAAGATGTGCGCTCGTAGCTCGTTGCAGCGTTGATCGAACCGCCGATATTCTCGATCGCTTCGGCAAACTGGCGTGCATCGCGCGCGCCAGCGCCTTTGAACGCCATATGTTCGAACAGGTGCGCAACGCCGTTCTGTTCGGCGCTCTCCCAACGCGCGCCGACGCGTTGCCAGACACCCAGCGCCGCCGTGCCGAGGCCCGGCATCGGGTCGAGCGCGACACGCACACCATTGGCGAGGCGGACAAGCTCTAGCTCCACGCCCTGCTCCGTACGCGAATGGTTTGCTTCACCGCTTCTGCGTCCGCGGGCAGTGTGTCGAATTTTTCCGGGCGCTCGAACAGATCGGCGCACCTGGCGGGCAGGAGCGGGCGCACACCCGTGGCCCGCTGGACCGTGTCCGGGAATTTGGCGGGATGCGCGGTAGCGAGGAAGACGCGCGCGCCTTCGGTCGCGGCGCCAACATGGACGCCGACCGCGGTGTGAGGGCACATCAGGTAACCATCGCCGCCACTCCAACGCGATCGCATCGTCTCCACGATATCCGCGTCGTCCGCTGATCCCGCCAAGAAATGCGCACGCAAGGCCTCAAGCGCCGCCGGCGGAATGTCGAACCCGCCGGATTGGGTGAACTGCTCATAGAGGCGCTTCACCGCGCCACCATCGCGCTGCATCGCCTCAAACACGATGCGCTCGAAATTGCTGGCGACCTGAATGTCCATCGCCGGCGACAGCGTCGCCTGCGACTGAGCGGCGCGCTCATAGCGCCCGCTGCGCAGCGCGCGGGCCAGAAGGTCGTTGCTGTTGGTCGCCAGGGCGATCTTGCCAATTGGCGCGCCGGTCTTCTTGGCTGCGAAACCGGAGAAAGCGTCGCCGAAATTTCCGGTCGGCACGATAAAGTCCACGGGACCTGCCGCGCAGAGGGCAGCCGCCGAAATATGGAAATAGACAGATTGCGCGACGATCCTTGCCCAATTGATGGAATTGACGCCCGAGAGCGACGCGCGCCGCGCGAAGTCGGCATCGGCGAACATCGCTTTCACGAGGCGCTGGCAATCGTCGAAATCCCCGTCGATCTCAATCGCGTAGACGTTTTGGGCGCCGGAGGCTGTCATGAACAGGCGCTGCACGTCAGAGACACGGCCTTTCGGCAGCAGTACGAACAGATCGACGCGATCCCTGCCCTTCAACGCTTCGACAGCCGCGCCGCCCGTATCGCCAGACGTCGCGCACACCACGGTCAAACGCTGGCTGCGCTTGGCGAGCGCGAAATCGAACAGCGGCCCGATGAGCTGCATCGCCACGTCCTTGAACGACAGCGACGGACCGTGAAACAGCTCCAATATCCAGTCGCCGCTATCGATCTGCACCAACGGCGACACCGCCGCCGGCCAACGGCGCACCACCTCGGCGCCCGCAACGCTTGGCGACCAATACGCTTCGTCGGTGAGCTGGGCTGCCTCTTCGGCGCTGAGGTCAGCGCCAGCGAACGCGCTGAGAACAACGCGTGCCGTTTCCGCGAACGTATCGACGGCCGGCTTGACGCGCGCCGACTGAAAAATCGCCGTCGGCCAAATCTCCGGCACGTAGAGCCCGCCATCAGGCGCCAGGCCCGCAAGCACAGCGTCGATGAAGCCGACGGGCGGCGCTTGGCCACGGGTTGAGATGTAGCGCATGGGCGTCGGTTCTATCGCCCGCACCTGCGCGGGCACAATTGCTCAATCCTCGCGCGGGCGCGGCGGCGTGAACACGAGACGTTTTTCGCTCATGTGGTAGGCGAAATAGATCACCAACAGCACCAAGGCGAGGCCGTACCAGGTCAGCCCATAGCCAAGATGGCGCTCGGGCGGCAGAGCGTCCGCCCCCGGCGCGAGCGCAAACGGGTTGCGCGTCGCCCGCCCGTCCTCGCCGATATACGCGCCGGCGAGATAGAAATCGGTGGTGTTTTCGAGCCCAGCATTTCGCCCCATAGCGTCGAGCTCGATTGCGAACCACAGACGCTGCAGCGGCCGCGGCGGCAACGTCAGCGGCGCAGGCGGTTCGGGCCGGATCGAAGCGCCCCGAAACGGTTCGCCGTAACGCAAGGACGCTGGCACGCGGATCTCGCGCGGATCGGGCGCAGTGACTCCAGCGATGAAGTCCGCGTCAACGAACACGACCTCGTCGCCATACTGCACAGGCGCGAACACGCGCCAGCCCTGCTCGTGCGTGTCGGGGCGGATGCCGTGCACGAATTGCAGACCCTCCGGCACCGGCTGGTAATTGGCGATCGTCATCTCCGGCACCGGCGCTTCGGCGGCGGCGCGCTTGAGATCGTATTTCTCCCATTGCCAACGCCCGAGCGAGATCAGCACTGCGAGCGCGACGATCGTGAGCACGCTCATCAGCGGCAGCGGGCGGAAACGGATCATGCTGATGCTAGCCTTGGTCCATGTCGTGACGCGTGGCCTCGCTGGCTTTGTGCTTCCATTGCAGCGCGAACAAAGTCGCTTTGAACGGCGGCAGCAGCGACAAGCACAGCACCACGGCCGCAAGCATCGTCAGCGTCAACGCCAACCAGTCGGGCAGATCGAAACCGAATTGCAGCACCAGCAACAACGGCGCGACGATCGCGCCCACGATCAAGATCACGAACACCGCCGGCCCGTCTCCCGCATCGGCAGCCTTGAAGTTGGCCCCGCACGCGCGGCAATGGCCTGCGAGCTTGAGATAGCCCGCGAACACCGACGCCCCACCACATTGCGGGCAAACCATGCGCAGCCCGGCGATGATCGGAGACGGCGCGCCGGCCACCTAGTTCTGCATGGTGAGATACGGCGTCACGTAAACGAAGGTGAAGAGGAAGAGCCACACCACGTCGACGAAGTGCCAATACCAAGCTGCGGCCTCGAGCCCGAAATGCTTCTGCGGCGTCATTTGGCCGACCATCAGGCGCAGCAAACACACCGCCAAGAAGATCGTGCCGATGATCACGTGCGCGCCGTGGAAGCCGGTCGCCATGAAGAAGGACGCGCCATAGACGTTGGCGTTGGTGACGCCGTCGGCGTTGCCGAACGAGAAGCCCGCTTCCGGATATTCGACGCCGAACTGCACCCAGGTGAAGAGCGCGCCGAGCAGCACGGTCAGCAGCAAGCCGTTGCGCGCGCCCTTGCGGTCACCGGTTTGCAGCGCGTGGTGCGCCCACGTCACCGTCGTGCCCGACAGCAGCAGGATGAGCGTGTTGATCAGCGGCAAGTGGAAAGGGTCGAAGGTTTCGACGTGCGGCGGCGGCCAATTGGCCCAAGCAGCGGCGGTCGTTTCGTCCCAATTGGGAACCACCCAGGCAGCGCGGTGCTCGTGGAAGATCGCCAGTTCGAAGAACATCCAGAACCAGGCGACGAAGAACATCACTTCCGAAGCGATGAAGAGGATCATGCCATAGCGCAGGCCGATATCGACCACCGGCGTGTGATCGCCTTGCTTGCTTTCCTTGATCACGTCGCCCCACCAACCGATGCAGGTGAAAGCCATGATCACCGAGCCGATGGCGAACAGCGTCCAATGCCCTTTGCCGAGGATGAAGCTGGCCGGATCGCCTAGGCCCTTCATCAGCACCACCAGGCCGAGCGCCATCAACAACGCGCCGATCGAGGCCGTGAACGGCCACGGGCTCGGATTGACCAAGTGATAATCGTGTTTGACGTCGCTGCCGTGCGCCATCGCCCTCTTCCTTCCAAATCAGCGCCGAAGGCTTAGCAAAGCCGCCGGCGAAACGCCAAACGCCGCTATTGGGTAAGCGCGGCGGCGGCCTCCTCCGTCGACCGGAAGTAGGTGTAAGACAGCGTCACCGTGTCCACCTCAGCCGTATCGGGGTTGGAAGCCATTTCGGGATCGACAAAAAACACCACCGGCAGCTCGGCCTCTTCGCCCGGCGCCAAAGTGCGTTCTTGAAAGCAGAAGCACTCGAGCTTCTGGAAATACTGGCCCGCACTGTGCGGGGCGACGTTGTAGGACGCGATCGCAGTCACCGGATGATCGGACGTGTTCCGCACCCGGTAAAACGCAAGCCCGGTTTCGCCGAACCGAAGCGTGGTTGTGGCGGCCGGCGTGAACTCAACCGGCAGATCGCTGGCGACATTCGAATCGAAGCGGATGTTGATGCTGCGCTCAAGCACGCGGGCGGAGGCGGCGCGCGCTTCGCGCGTGGTGCCGCCATAGCCCGTCACCTTGCAGAACGCGTCGTAGAGCGGCACGGCGGCGAACGCCAAACCGGTCATGCCAGCGACAGCGGCGACGACAATGCCCGCCGTCATCGCCATTCGCTTGTTGTCGGGCGCGCTCACAGCGTGCGCTCGGCGACGCTGGCGCCAAGGCGGGCCACGGTGATCAGGAACACCAGCAACATGAAGCCGCCGATGGAGAGAGCAAGCCACAGGTTGCGGCGCTTGCGGGCGCGGATCTGATCGGGCGTGAGCTCAACAGTCTCGTTCACGCGTCCACTCCGTGCTCGACCAGGAGAGCGGCAAACAACACGAACAAATAGGCGATCGAAAAGCCGAACAGGTGACGCGCGTGCTTGTCTTCGGCCGCGATACCCTCACCTGCACGCGAGCGCCAGACTTTCACCGCGAGATACACGAAAAACGCGCCGCCGAGCGCGGCCACCGCGCCATAGGCGACACCGCCAAGGCCGGTCAGCACCGGCGCCAAGCCAAGCGGCGCGAGCAGCAGCGAATAGAGCAGGATTTGCAGCCGCGTCGCCTTCGGGCCGTGCGTCACCGGCAGCATCGGCACCTTCGCCGCGGCGTAGTCGGCCTTCTGCAACAGTGACAGCGCCCAGAAATGCGGCGGGGTCCAGAAGAAGATGAGCGCGACCATCAGGCCGGCGTCGAGCGAGAGCGCACCGGTTTTCGCGGCCCACGCGATCGCTGGCGGCAGTGCGCCGGCCAATCCGCCGATGACGATGTTCTGCGGCGTCGAGCGCTTCAGCCACATCGTGTAGACGACCGCGTAGAAGAAGATCGTGAACGCGAGCAGCGCCGCGGCCAGCCAGCCGCCCGCAAGCCACATCGTCACGACAGAGAGCGCCGACAGCGTCAGCCCCAACATCAAAGCTTCTTCGGCGTTCACGCGGCCGGCCGGGATTGGGCGCACGCGCGTACGCGTCATGATCGCGTCGATGTCGGCGTCGAACCACATATTGAGCGCACCCGAGGCGCCAGCGGCGACAGCAATCGCAAGGATCGCCGCGAAGCCAAGCACCCAATCGCCGTGCCCGGGCGCTGCGACGTAACCGACGAGGCCAGTGAACACCACGAGCGACATCACGCGCGGCTTCAGCAGCGCGACGTAGTCGCTCGCGCTCGCCAGTCGCGTGTCGGTGATGCTTACGTCGACCAAAGGGTAGCTCCGTCGGCTCTAGCCGACACCGCCTCGCCCTAGGGCGAGGCGGGATGGGTTAGCTCAGTGATGCGAGTCCGGCTTGATCACCGGCAGCTCGTTGAACTGGTGGAAGGGCGGCGGCGACGACAGCGTCCATTCGAGCGTGGTGGCGCCCTCGCCCCACGGATTGGCGCCAGCCTTGCGCTTGACGATGAACATCTCGGCCAAGGTGATCAGGAAGATGATCACACCCACCGCAGTGATCGCATAGCCGATCGACGACACCATGTTCCAATACGCGAACGCATCGGGGTAATCGACGTAGCGGCGCGGCATGCCTTGCAGGCCAAGGAAGTGCTGCGGGAAGAAGATGATGTTCACGCCGATGAACATCACCCAGAATTGCAGCCCGGCCAGGAACCCGTTGTAGCGGTAGCCGCTCATCTTCGGGATCCAGTAGAAGAAGCCGCCGAAAATCCCGAACACCGCGCCCAGCGAGAGCACGTAGTGGAAGTGCGCGACCACGTAATAGGTGTCATGCAGCGCGGTATCGACGCCCGAGTTCGCCAACACGACGCCGGTGACGCCGCCCACGGTGAACAGGAAGATGAAGCCGATCGCCCACAGCATCGGAACTTTGAAATCGATCGAGCCGCCCCACATCGTCGCGATCCACGAGAAGATCTTGATGCCCGTTGGCACCGCGATGACCATCGTGGCGGCGATGAAGTACGCCTCCAGATCAAGGCCCATGCCCACCGTATACATGTGGTGCGCCCACACGACGAAGCCGATGAAGCCGATCGCAACCATCGCGTAGGCCATACCGAGATAGCCGAACACCGGCTTCTTCGAGAATGTCGATACGATCTGCGAGACCATGCCGAACGCCGGCAGAATGAGGATGTAGACCTCGGGGTGACCGAAGAACCAGAACAAGTGCTGGTACATCACCGGATCGCCGCCGCCCGCCGGATTGAAGAAATTGGTGCCAAAATTGCGGTCCGTCAGCAGCATCGTCAGCGCGCCGGCGAGCACCGGCAGCGAGAGCACAAGCAGCCACACCGTCACCAGCATCGACCACACGAACAGCGGCATGCGGTGCAGCGTCATGCCAGGCGCGCGCATGTTGAAGATCGTGGTGATGAAGTTGATAGCGCCGAGGATCGAACTGGCGCCGGCGATGTGCAGCGACAGGATCAGCAGATCCATCGCCGGCCCATCGTGATATGCAGCGCCTGTGCCCCAATTGGTGGAGAGCGGCGGATAGAGCGTCCAGCCGCCGCCGAAGCCGCCATGCGTGCCAGCACCGGGCACAACGAACGACAGCATCGCCAGCGTGAACGAAACCGGCAGCAGCCAGAACGACACGTTGTTCATGCGCGGGAACGCCATGTCCGGCGCACCGATCATCAACGGCACGAACCAATTGCCGAAGCCGCCGATCATCGCCGGCATGACCATGAAGAAGATCATGATCAGGCCGTGATAGGTCACGGCCGTATCGTAAAAGTGCTTGGCTGCGTCGACGTCGTGGATCCAGGGCAGCGAGGTCAGCGGGCCGATGCCCGGCTCAGCCAATTCCCAGCGGATCAAACCCGACAGCGCACCGCCCACCAGACCCGCGATGATCGCGAAGATCAGGTACATCGTGCCGATGTCTTTATGATTGGTCGAATAGACCCAGCGTTTCCAGTCGTAGAGGCTGGGGCGGTGGTCGTGATCATGCCCCTCGGCGTGCGCGGTCTCGGTCGCCATTTTTCTCTCGTCCCAACGTGCAAACCCGCGCCCTGGGCCCTGCCCCAGACCGCACCCTGCGTATGGCCCGCGCCGCGCGCTCCGCCCATAGCGGGAAGGCGCGGCAAAACGTCCAAATCGGTGCGCGGTGCTAGCATGAGCCGGGCGCCGGTTCCAAGCGGTCGCAGAGACGCCCGGCGCGGACCGGTTGGCAGTGGCCCAATTCGGCGCCGACGCGGGCGCCATCGACCGGGCGCCGCAGCACTGCGACGAGCGCCCCGAACCAGCGTTTAGATCATTTGAATGTGATTGGATTCATTTGAATGTGATTTGAGCCGACGCACCCTGCGGTCGCACCCTCGACGGCGTCACAGGGAGGGAATTCATGCGTAAATTCTTGATCGCGAGCGCCGCCATCGCGGCCTCGATCGTAACAGCGGCGCCGGCCAGCGCAGTGACGATGTATGTCGGCGGCGGGCCTTCGCGCGACTGCTACCAGGCGGCCCGCAACCAGCGTGGCGACAACCGCGCGCTGGAACTCTGCAACGAATCTCTCGGCGCCGAAATGCTCACCGCCAGCGGTCGCGCCGCCACCCTGGTAAACCGCGGCATCGTCTATCTCAATCGCGGCGACGCTGCCCGCGCCATGGTCGATTTCGACGCCGCCATCGAACTCGATCCGAACATGGCCGAGGGCCACACCAATCGCGGCCTCGTGCTGCTGCGGCAGGCCAATTACCAGGGTGCGATCCAGGCCATCAGCCGCGGCCTCGAACTCGATCCGGTCGAGCCGGAGAAGGCCTATTACAACCGCGCCGTGGCGTTCGAGGAATTGCAGAACATCCGCGCCGCTTACGCCGATTACCGCCGCGCCGCCGAATTGGCGCCGGGCTGGGACGTCGCGCAATCCGAACTGACCCGCTTCCGCGTCCGCTAGAACGCGCAATCGGCCAAACGAAAAGGGCGCCGGCCGCGTGGCCGACGCCCTTTTTGTTGTGTTGACCGCTGCTTAGCGCGTGCGCGTGGGCGCGGCGGCGTTTTCCGCCGGCGATGGCGCGGGTGTCGGCGCGGGCGGCACGCTGGGCTCCGCACTGGCGACCGCGCCGCCATTGGCGGCGATCCATTGATTGAATTCCTCGCGGCTGACGACGCGAATCTCGATCGGCATGAAGGCGTGATCCTTGCCGCACAGCTCGGAGCATTGGCCGTAGAAATATTCCTGGCCGTTGATCAGATCCGATTCGACGCGGAACCAGGTCTCGTTCACGCGGCCTTGGATGGCGTCTTCTTTGATGCCGAACGCGGGCACCGCGAACGAGTGGATCACGTCGCTCGACGTCACCAGCACCCGCACCGTGGTATCCACGGGCACGACAAGCGGCTCCGTCGTGGTCAGCAAGCGCGGGCGCACCCGGCTCGGATCGGCTTGGTTGGCAGCAACGCGCTCTTCATCGGGCAACAGCACCGACGTGATCTGCACGCCCATATCCGGATATTCGTAGGTCCAATTCCACGAATTGCCGGTGACTTTCAGCGTGATCTCCGCGTCAGGCGGAATTTGCTCTTGAGCATAAATCAGCGGGAACGAGCGCCAAGCGATCGCAACCAGGATCAGCACCGGCACAACCGTCCAGATGACTTCGACGACCATATTGTGCGTGAATTTGCGCGGCGTCGGATTGGCGCGGCGATTGTAGCGCACCATCACCCACAGCAGCAGCCCCAGCACGAACACCGAAATAAAGACGATGATCGGAACCAGGAAATTATGGAAGCTTCTGATCTCTTCCATGATGCGCGTCGCCGGCGCCAGGAAATCGATGCCGCCGTCGTGCGGGAACGAAGCCGCGGACGCCGCGGACGCAAACGCCGCCGTCAACGCAAACATTGCCGCCGCGAACATTGCCCCAAGCTTCACGCGCACCCCTCCTAGAGAGTCAGCAGCGGTATGGCGCGCCAAGTTCGCCCCGCCTATAGTCACCGGGCGCGGCATTCGACCGCGCCTCTGGCCGTTGTTTCATCTGAGTCCGCGTGGGGTGCTAGCATGAGGCGGCTGACGCTTCCAAGGCTGATTGCGTCGGCAGCGGGCGCGCTGGCGTTGCTGGCGAGCGCCGCGCCTGTCGCCTTTGCCCAGCTCGGAGACCCCGCCGCGCGGGATCGCCAAGTCGGCGCGCGCACCGTGATCGGCGCGCCAAACGCGGCGGCATGCGGCTCGTTCGCCGCCGCCGGCGATGTTAGCGCCGACGCTTTGGCCGCGTGCGATCGCGCGATCAGCGCCGAGCGGCTGAACCGCGCCAACGAGATCGCCACTCGGATCAACCGCGGAACGATCCATCTGCGCCGCCGCGAGGGCGAGCCGGCTTTGGCCGACTTCGACGCCGTGATCACGCTCGACCGCCGTCACGCAGAGGCCCACCTCAATCGCGGCGCGGCGTTGGTGATGCTCGGGCGCGCTGGACCGGCGGTGGCTTCGATCACAGAAGCGCTGACCTTGGGCGTGCGCGAACCGCACAAAGCCTATTTCAATCGCGGCGCGGCGCGTGAGGCGTTGGGCGACATGCGCGGGGCCTATGAGGACTATACTACCGCATTGGAGATCCAGCCCGATTGGGGGCCCGCCAATGCTGAGCTCGCCCGCTTTGTCCGCACGCGCCAGGAACAGCTGGCGCGCGCGCTCAACACCCCAACGCCCTAAAGCGGCCTGCAATTTCGGCTCAGCTTGATCCACGATCCTGGCGCCCAGCGCCGGACTCGGCGCCTATATAGGCCCACTGAACCGCCCCGAACTCGTTCCGGAGAGACAATTCATGGCCGACGGCCTGCGCGCGACACCAGACTTTGCACCCGACAACAGCGCGGAAATGGATTGGGAGGCCGCCGGTCGCATCCTCGGCGACGCCGCCAGCGGCGCGGACGACGGCGAAATTTTCGCCGAGACCAGCCGCTCGGAGAGCTTCTACTGGGACGATGGCCGGCTGAAATCGGCCAGCTTCGACGCCACACAAGGCTTTGGCCTGCGCATCGTTGCGGGCGAACGCGCCGGCTACGGCCACGCCAGCGTACTTGAAACCGGCGCGGTTGAGCGCGCAGCCGAAGCGGCCGCCAGCGTGAAGATGGGCCATGCGGGCACGCTGGACGCGAGCCCGGCGCGTGTGAACCGCCAGCTCTATGCCGATTTTGACCCGATCGAAGCGCCCGGCTTCACCGACAAAACCTCCCTCCTCGCCGAGATCGACGCCTATTGCCGAGCCCGCGACCCGCGCGTGGTTCAAGTGGCGGCCACCCTGGCGGGCGGTCATCGCGCCCTGACCATCCTGCGCCCGGACGGCGCAAAGCTCACCGACCACCGCCCCCTGGTGCGGGTGAACGTGTCGGTGACGGTGGAGCGCGACGGTCGTCGCGAGTCCGGGTCAGCCGGCGCCGGCGGGCGCGAGCCGTATGAAGTGTTCATCGAACCGGGCCGCTGGAAGAAATTGGCCGACGAGGCGTTGCGCATCGCGCTCGTCAATCTCGACGCGGTGCCCGCGCCGGCCGGCGAGATGGACGTGGTGCTCGGCCCAGGCTGGCCCGGCGTGCTGTTGCACGAAGCTGTCGGCCACGGCCTCGAAGGCGATTTCAATCGCAAGGGATCGTCGGCGTTCTCCGGCATGGTCGGCGAACGCGTCGCCGCGCCGGGCGTAACTGTTGTCGATGACGGAACGATCGAAAATCGTCGCGGCTCTCTAACGATCGACGATGAAGGCACGCCAACATCGCGCACTGTCTTGATCGAGGACGGCATCCTCAAAGGCTATCTGCAGGATCGCATGAACGCGCGCCTCTCTGGCGTTGCGCCGACGGGCAACGGACGTCGCGAGTCCTACGCGCATCGACCGATGCCGCGCATGACCAACACCTTCATGACCGCTGGCGACAAAGATCCCGGCGAAATTCTCGCATCGCTCAAAAAGGGCGTTTTTGCAGTGAATTTCGGCGGTGGGCAGGTTGATATCACCAGCGGCAAGTTCGTCTTTCAATGCACCGAAGCGTACATGGTCGAAGACGGAAAGATCGTCGCGCCGATCAAAGGCGCGACGTTGATCGGCGATGGTCCGAGCGCGCTCACGCGCGTGAAAATGGTCGGCAACGATTTGAAGTTGGACGAAGGCGTCGGCACGTGCGGCAAAGGCGGACAGAGCGTGCCTGTCGGCGTCGGCCAACCGACGCTCTACATCACCGGGCTGACAATTGGTGGGATGTGAGTCAACAAACACATTAGACAGTTTCACGAATCGAGGCAGAACGTTGCGCGTTCACCAGTCTGGGGAGGCCATCATGGCTGCCAAGAAAAAGTCGACAGTTAAGGCCGCGGCGAAGAAGACCAAAGCCAAGAAGACGTCGAAGAAGAAGTAGGCTTTCGCGCTCTAGCGCGAAAACCCGAAACGCCGCCGCGGCTCACGCCTCGGCGGCGTTTTGCTGTCAGGCAGGTGGCGCTGCACGCGCTGGCGCCAGTTTGCATTTCGACGGCGCCAGTTATCTGTCTTGCCGATTACACCTGGCGTCGCTGGTCGCTCGCGACACAAAGCCGTCGCGCGCTTGGGCGGGTTCGTCGCAAAGCGGCCCACACGCCCAGAAAAAGCCCGCAACTCGCAAGGTATGAAGCGTGTGCACGCATCTGGACGCGGACGGGCCGCATCAGACTAGAGTGCAGCAAGCCGCTATAGAGACGGCGACGAGGGGGATCGATGTTCGGACGCATGATGGCGTCAGCGTTGGCTTTGACCGGCGCGGCCTACGCCCAGGAACCGGCGACGACCACACCGACTGCGGGCGTTCCGGCGACGACAATTGTTCCCGGCGCCGATGGCCGCCTCGTCTACGAGCCCGCCTTCTTCGCCCAGTTCAATCCGCAAAACGCGCTCGACATGGTCAACCAGACGCCGGGCTTCTCGCTCGACGGCGGTGACGACCGTCGCGGCTTTTCTGGCGCTGTCGGCAATTTGCTGATCGATGGCTTGCGGCCAAGCACCAAGAGCCAAGGGCTCGACTCAATCCTGCAGCGCATCCCCGCAAACCAAGTGGTGCGGATCGAATTGCTGCGCGGCGCCGACGTCGCGGGCGACGCCTCTGGCCAATCTGTGTTGTTGAACGTTGTGCGCGTGCCCTCAGCCGGCAGCGGTTTGTGGCGCGTGGGCGCTGAGGTCGCCAGGCGCACCGGGCCGCAGGCCGAAGTCTCTTACAGCGGCCGCACCGGCCAATTCGAATATGGCGCCGGCGTTGAATACTATAGCCAGTTCCGCATGCAGCCGGGGCGGCGGCACAATTACAACGCAGCCGGCGCGTTGACGTCCACTGTCGATACGCCCTCGCCGCGCGACTATCGCAACTGGACCGTCACCGGCAACGCCGCCATGCCGCTGGCCGGCGGACGCTTGAGCGCAAACGCCCAATATTTTGGCGAACGCTTCCATCAGCTGGGCGCGTTTGTATTTTCCGATCCAGGCGGCTCGGTGTTTCGCGCTGACCTCGACAACAGCGGCAACCAATTTCGCCAAGTCGAAATTGGCACGAACTACGACCGCGACTTCGGGCCGTGGTCGCTCAGCTTGATCGCCCTGGCCAACCGCGGCCACTTCACGTTCGAGCAGGAGTATACCTCCGTCGACGGCAACGGCGTGTTGGCGTCGCAATTCACCCAGGAGCAGGACCAAGACATCGCCGAGACGATCTTCCGCGGCACGCTGGCGCGCGCGCTCTCATCGCGGCATCGCGTGGAAGTTGGTCTCGAAGGCGCGTTCAATTCGCTCGAACAGGAATTGGTGCTGACCCAGGACACTGGCAGCGGCGCCACCACGCTCGCCATCCCCAATTCGAACGTGCTGGTCGAAGAGCAACGCACCGACGCGTTCATCGTCCACACCTGGCAACCGAGCGACGTCTGGACGATCGAAACCCGGCTTGCCGGCGAGCAATCGACGCTGACATTCACCGGCGACAGCAACCAAACGGTTGAGCTCGCCTATTTCAAACCGTCCGTCCAAGTCTCCCGCCAGTTTGGTGAGAACAACCAAGTGCGCTTCCGCGCCTACCGCGATGTCGATCAGCTCGATTTCGGCGATTTCGTTTCCGCCGCCGGCATCACCGACAATCTGGTCAATGGCGGCAATCCGGATTTGACGCCGGAAAGTTCGTGGCGCGCGGAGTTCGGCGCCGATCTGCGTTTCCCGGGCAATGCAGCGCTCAATCTCACTTTGACGCGTCACTGGATTCGCGACGTCAACGACGTCGTGAAACTCACCGACACCAAAGGCACGCCCAGCACGGCTGACGACAGCTTCTTCGACGCGCCTGGCAATCTGGGCGACGCTGAAGCCTGGAGTTTGGAATCGCGGCTGACGCTGCCGCTGCGCGCCATCATTCCCGGCGCGCGCTTGGTCGTAAACAGCACGATTTGGGAAACCGAAGTCACCGATCCCGTCACCGGCCAGATGCGCGAAATCTCCGGGCGTCCCGAAGTGAGCGTGAATTGGGATTTCCGCCAGGACATCAATGCCTGGGATTTGGCGTGGGGCGTCTTCTACAACAAGCAATCGCAAAATCAGACCTGGCGTTACAACGAGATCGACACCTACGAAGAAGGTCCGTGGGTTGACGCCTTCGTTGAATACACAGGCTTCGAGGGACTGCGCCTGCGGCTCACAGCAGCGAACGTGTTTGACGGCGAAATCCGCCGGCAGCGCCGTTTCTTTGGTGATTCAAACCCGGCCACGCTAGACGATCGCAACAGCCCGTTCTTTGCGCTCGACGAACGTCAACGCGAATTCCAGTACGATCCGTGGTTCGTGTTCCAGGTCTCCGGTTCGTTCTGATGGAAAAGCGCGCGCTCGCGCGTAACAGTGCAATCGGAGCACTGACATGAGCTTGATCACACGACGCGACACACTTGGCGCCGGGGCGCTGGCAGCCGCAATCGCGCTTGGACCCGCGCGCGCCGATGCGGCGACGCTCGATGCGGCGCTTGACGCCTACCTCGCGCCCTACGTCGCCGCGCGGGATTTCTCCGGCGTTGTGCTGATCAAGCGCGCCGGGCGGACACTGGCGCGGCGCGCGCACGGCTTCGCTGATCGCGATGGCCGGCGACGGATCGGCCTCCGCAACAAGTTCTCTATAGGCTCGATCGGCAAGACGCTGACGTTGGCCACGCTCTATCGTTTGGAAGAAGCGGGCGCGCTCTCGATATCCGACACGTTGGCCCGCTGGATGCCGGACTTTCCACGCGCCGAAGCGGTGACGCTCGACTTGCTCGCGCGACACCGTTCGGGCTTGGCGCGCGATCTCACCAATTTCGAAACAGCGCGGATGCAGCCGCGCACACTTGCCCAATTGATGCCGCTGGTGATCGCCGACGGCTACGTCGCGGAGACCGACGTCCGCACGCTCTATTCCAACAACGGCTATCGCGTGCTCGGCCGCGTCATCGAGCTGGCGTCGGGCGCGAGCTATCACGATGCTGTGGATCGTTTGGTGCTGGCGCCGTTCGGCATGCACGACACCGTCGCGGCATTCGGCCCCGTGCACGCGCGCAATCTTGCGGAAGGGGCGCTGGTGGGGGATACGCCCGGCGCGCTGAAAGCGCCGCTCGCGGTCGATCTCTCGAACTGGCAAGGCGCCGGCTCGTTTTGCGCGACAGTGGAGGACCTCGCGCGCCTCGCGACGCACTTCCCGCTGCGCGCGCCGCAAACACCGCCCCCGGCGCGCACGGCATCCGGCCATGACGGCCTCGGCCACGGCTACATGGCGTGCGCTTATCGCTTCGCCGATTCCGACACCGTGATCGCGATGGCCGGCAACATTGAGTCCGGCATCTTCACCCCGCTGCAGAACGACCTCGAGAAGATCGCGTTTGGTGAAACGCCCGCCGCCCCACGCCCGCCTGCCGAGATCGCCATGGACGCCGCTGCGTTTGCCCGCTTCGCCGGCAAATACAGCATCGGTCCCGGTCGTGAGATGGACGTCGCAATTGTCGATGGGCGCCTGGCGGTGAATGCAGGCGACGGCTTCACAGCTTTGTGGGCCACAGGGCCTTCCCAATTTTTCTCACGCCTGCGCTACGCCAATCTCACCTTCGTGGAAGAGAATGGCGCCATCGCCCGCATCGATTGGGCGGAGGGCGGCGGCGTATTCCCCTGCCCGCGCGTGGGCTGAACACTCGAGCGCTCGCACTCGGTGGTGGGCGCCGCTAGTCTCACCAGATGAAACCGATTCACGCCGCGCTGTGCGCACTCGCCATGTCCGCATGTTCCGCCGCGCCGGTGCAAAGCGTCGCCGCGCCGCCCCTGGCGAGCGAAGCGCAGATTTTGGCCGCGCAGTATGCGCCACTCGATGGCGACTACGCGGAATGGAACCAGCCGTTCGCGCCATTCAACGTGATCGGCAACATCTATTATGTCGGGCCAGCGAACGTGTCGTCGTACCTGATCACGACGCCGGAGGGGCACATCCTGATCGACGGCGGCTTCGCGCAAAGCGCGCCGCAAATCATCGCCAACATCGCCGCGCTCGGCTTTGACATCGCCGACGTGAAGTATTTGCTCAACACGCACGCCCACTACGATCACCAAGGCGGCTTGGCCGCATTACAGCGCGCCAGCGGCGCGACGATGACGGCAAGCGCGGCCGATCGCGCGGTGCTGGAAAGCGGCCATGTCGATTACGGGCCGGCGTCGGAGGTCGATAGCCCGCCGGTGCGGGTGGATCGGGTGATCGCCGATGGCGAAGCCATCGTGTTGGGCGGGACAACGCTGAATGCGGTGATCATGCCCGGCCATACGCCGGGCTGCACCTCGTGGGCGATGGACGTGCGCGGCGCCGATGGGGCAGCGCACCGCGCCTTCTTCCATTGCAGCTCGACCCTGGGCGGCCAAAGTCTCGTGCCGCCGGCCTATCCCAACATTGTCGAGAATTTCCGCACGACGTTCGCGCGCGTGCGGACGATCGAGGCGGACATCTTGCTCGGCAATCACGGAAATCTGTTCGACCTACCAGAGCGCCGCGCGCGGCAAATCGCCGGCGACGCCAACGCGTTCGTTGACGCCACCGCGTTGCAGAGCTTCAACGACGCCACCGAAGAAGCGTTCAACGACGAGCTGGAACGACAGACCGCCGCCGCGAACTAGCGCGACAGCGTCTTACGGCCGCGCGGCTTCGGCTCGGGGTCGGAATCGAACATCGGGTTCGGATCCCAATGGTTCTCGAACGGCGCATCCTTCAGATAGTCCGGCAAGCGCGCGCTGACAGCCTTCTCGTTCGCCACCGAGATAATCTGGCTCGATTTCGACATGTTGCGCAGCAGATCGGCATCAACGTCACCGATCAATTCCGCGCTTTCCTTGGCCATCAAATGGTTGGCGACGCCGAACAGCTGAAACACACCGGCATTGTTGAAGATGGTGCGCCAATCCTTCGGATAGAGCCGCTGCAACTGGCTCAGATCCTGGAAGAACGGCCACACCTGCAGGCCGTAGCCGCGCAGCAGCGTCATCGACTGCCGCAGCGGGCCGAACTCACCAAGCTGCGCGCATTCGTCGAGCAAGAAGAGTGTCGAACGTTTCGGACGCCGCTTGCGGCCCATCACCGTGAGCATCAGCGCGCCCACCCACAGACGCAACAGCGCGCCGTGGCTTTCCAGTTTGTCCGGCGGAATGACGATGTAGATCGTCATCGGATCGCCGCGGCGCACCGCGTCGAGCGAAATGGTCGAGCGTGACAGCGAGCGCAGCGCCGAATCCGAGTTTACCACCTTCAAATAGCTCTGCGTGGTGGAGAGAATGCCGGAACGGGTTTGCTCCGTGATCGGCAGGAAGCTCGAAATGTTTTGCTTCGACAGCCGGTTCAGGCCGTCATGATTTTCGATCAGCGCGGCCAGATTATAGACCGCGTCGTCGCTCATCAGGATTTCGCGCACTTTGCCGAAATGCTTTTCCGCTTTCGGCGCGGTTTCGGCGACGGCGGCGATCACGCCCGCCATCAGCGAGCGGCCCCAATTGTCCCAGAAGGGTTCCTTGTGGAAGCCTGCGTCGCCGGCCAGCAGCGAGGCAAGCATTTCCGCGTCGGCGTCCAGCAGCGCCCCGGGGCGCTGGAACAGGTCGAACGGGTTCAGGCTATCGGTTTTCTTCGACACCGCGCCGAACGGATCGAGCAGACGAACCTCTTGGCCCATCTCCTTCCGCCGACGCGCCGTCACGTGCCAGGTCTCGCCCTTGGGATCGATGACGATCACCGAGCCTTCGAAGCGCAGCAAATTCGGGATGATGACGCCGCGGCCCTTGCCGGCGCCGGTGGGCGCGATCGTGACCAGGTGGCGGTCCTCGGCATAAAGCAGCGGCACTTCGCCGACAGGCGCCGCTTCCGGCACCGCTGGCGCGCCAAAGCCGATCGCCTGCTTGCCGTTGTCGCCGGACTTCCAGCCCAGCAAGATGTCCGTGATCTCCGGCCGTCCCAACTCCGGGGCCGCCGTTGGCCTCTTCTTGGAGCGGGTGTTGCGCGGCCGAGCCATGAGTGACGCCTCCTTAGTCGGAAGCTGCACGCCAGCCCCGTCCGAATCTTAGATACCCTTCGATCGGGGCCAGACCGGTGACCGATTAAGTCGCCTCAGAGGCGAAATCGGGCGGGCTGGCGACGTGGCGTCCCCGCCCGTCGTCCGAACTAGAACAACCGGAAAACGGGACGGGCGCAACGGCTTCTAGCTGTAAGGCGAGCACTATATTTTTTTGCACTTGGAAACAGCACGGCGCCGCCCAATGAAGAGCGGCGTCGCTTTGTTTTTATTCAGTTTTTGGCGTTTGCCAATTAACCTCTATGTCTGCGCTTAGGCGGCCTTGTCACGCGCGCTTTGCTTGCGCGCGTCGGTGACCTTGGGATGCGCCAGGTACCGCAGGAACGGGCTCGCCACGCCGAGGCCGACGCCAATCCAGATCGCGCCCCAACCGATTTGGTTGAACACGTCCACATAGGTCGCCAAAGCCGCGTGCGGATCGAGCACTTGCCCGCCGACGGTTTCTTGCGCCGTGAGCTTGGCGACTTGCGCCGCCAACGCTTGCGCCACCGACGAGGCCAAGAACCACGTCGCCATCATCGTCGACACGACAGCCGCCGGCGCGAGCTTGGTCATCGCCGACAAACCAACCGGTGAGAGGAAGAGTTCGCCCGTGGTGTGCAGCAGATAGAGCAGCACCAAGAAGATCAGCGGCACGCGGGCGGCTTCGTCCGCGTATTGAGCGCCCCACACCAGCACCAGGAAGCCAGCGCCGACTTGGATAAGGCCAAGCGCGAACTTCGCGGCGTCACCAATGTCGAGCTTATGGCGATTGAGCCAACTCCACATGATCGCAAACAGCGGCGCCAAAAGCAGAATGAACGCGCCGTTGAAGCTCTGCGTCTGCCCGGAAGTGACGGTGAAGAATCCGTCGTTCGGGAGCTGCGTATTGCGCTCTGCGAATTGGTTGAGCGCCGAACCCGCCAGCTCGAACAGTGTGAAGAACACCGTTGAAGCGGCGATCAGGATCAACGCCAACACGATGCGCTGAGATTCAATCCAGCTGCAGTTTCGGATCATGTAATAGACGAAATAGAGCAGCATGATCCCCGACGCGTAGGTCAGCGCCGTGTTCACCCACGCCTCGCGCTGCACCAGCAGCCACACCAGGCCAACGCCGAGAATAGCGCCGATATAGATCAGCCATTCGCGGTTGATCGGGCCCAGCAGTGGACGCTTCAGCAGCTCCGGGTTTGGCGACACGCCCAAGTGATCAGGCAATTGCTTGGGCCCGGGTATGAACCACAAGAAACGCCGGAACGTGAACACGAGGTAGCCGTAGGCCATGCCAATCCCAGCAAGGCCGAAGCCCCAGCCCCAGCCGTATTTGGCGCCGATCCCCGCGCACAGGACTTGCGCCCAGAAGGCGCCGAGATTGATGCCGAAATAATAGAGCGTGAAGCCCGCGTCGCGGCGCGGGTCGCCCGGTTCGTAAAGCTGGCCGATTGAGGTTGAGATGTTGGCCTTCAAGAAGCCGACGCCCATGATGATCAGCGACATCGCCAGGAAGAAGATGTTGACGTAGAGCGGGTCACGTCCGCTGACGCCAAGCTCGTAGGTACCGGCCGGCAGCACAGCAGGCAGCGGCGAATTCGCCGGCAAGCCTTCAAACGCGATGCCGCCGCCTTCAGCGGGACCGTACTCGTATTGCTGGCCATTGAGCTCCAGCCACGTCTCGCGCTGGTCTTGGCGCCCGGTGCTGCCGAATTCGTAGGTCTGCCCTTGGTAGGTCAGCGTCTGCGTGACCGGGGGCTGTTCGATCGCCATCGACAAGTGGCCCGCCACCAGAAGCAGCGCGCCGAACGCGACCGCTTTGTGCGTGCCCAGGATCTTGTCAGCCAGGAAGCCGCCGATCAGCGGCAGCAGGTACACAAGCGATGTGTAGGCGCCGTACGTGCCCTGCCCGTATTCGTCCGCGAACAGGAAATGCTGGGTCATGTACGTGAGCAAGATCACGCGCATGCCGTAGTATGAGAACCGCTCCCACATCTCGGTGAAGAACAGAATGTGCATCCCTTGCGGGTGCTGACGCATCTGTATGAAGACGGGGATCACGGTGATCAAAGTGACCACCAAGCCCGCCGCAATGACGATATCCCACATAAAGCTTGATCTCCCCGGCGCGTACGCGCGCTCCCGTGCCCGGTTTTGTCCCGGGCCTGTCCCTATGGGCGAACACAAAGCACGCCCGGAGGGTCGGGTTCAAGCTTGCGGTGTTGGCCGGAGGTCCGGCGTCAGCACCCACCAGAAGGCGGTTCCCGGCGTGGTGTCGAGCCAGAAGCCAAGCCTTCGCAAGGTGCGAACGGATGCGATGTTTCTCTTATCGCACCCGGCGATGATGCTGTCGGCGCCGCCATGAGCGAACAGCCAATCCACCACCGCGCCAGTCGCCTCGGTGGCGTAACCCTGCCGGCGCCGCTCGCGGGCGACGCTGTAGCCAATTTCAACCTGATCGGGCTCGCGCAGGCTCGGTTCGAACCGCACGTCGCCCACCACCGCGCCCTCGGCGCGATGGATCGCGACCGCGCGGATCGGCGTTTCCGCGCCCCAAGCGGGATGCGCTGCGCGCGCCAACAGCGCCAAGTTTGCAGCGCACCATTCTTCCGGCGCGTCAGCGCCCAGCTGCTGCGCGAACGCCCGACCTCCCGCCCGCGCCGCATCCGCTAGCGCCGGCGTGACCGGCTCCAACCGAAGCCGAGCGGTAAACAGAGGAAGGCGAAGCGGGCGCATGCGGGCCAACCATGACGCAACAAAATGCCGGGAAAAAGCCCACGCACCGAAACAGGCGTGACGAAGCGGTGCGTTGCCCCTCAGGTCCCCATCGGCATCGGATCGTCCAGGCTCCAATGAGCCGAAAACACCGCGTTGCGGTCAGCCGCAGCGGGGATAATCAGATATGGCGTCGGCGCACGCGGCGCCAAACGGGTGGTGATATCAAGGCCGCGCGCGCCTGCGGCGCCGGCCGTAAAGCCGTGCATGTAGTCGCGCTCCAAATTGATCAGATTGACCGAACCCGGCTGCAGAATTTGCGCATGCGTGCGGCGCGCCTCAAAGGCGGCATTGGTCGCGAAGTCCCGTTCGCCGACAACTTCGAAATTTTCCACCAAAGCTTCGCCGGCCAAGCCCAACGTAACCACGTTGCCATAGGTGTGCGCGTGCGGACGGATGCGCGCACCGGGCTCCATGCGCCAGTGCAGGACGTTGAACGGATCTCCGCCAGGATTGAAACCGACAAACGTGCCGGGCGTCTCGCCTTGGCCGCTGTCGTTCATGCGCTCCGGGACCGGCACATCGCTCAAGCGCGCGGCAACGGCGGCCACACCCAGCAGATATCGGCTCTGCCCGATGCGTGATGTGTCGCCGATCAACGCCGCCGCGATCGGCTTGGCCTCGCTGAGAAACGCCTCAAACGTCAGCGAAGACTGCGCCATTGCCTGAGCCTGCGCACGGGCTGCGCCGGACGGTAGCGCTGCGGCGAACAATCCGGCCAGCGTAAACACAGCCGAACGACGCACGACCGTGACGCCTGGCGAAACTTCGCGAACCTCGTTCAGCTCAAGCTCGTCGTCCAATGCCGCCTCCCGTACGATCACCGCAACCACGCTAGACGCGGCGGCGTTCGCGGACGATGGCTTTGCGATGAACGTGCGCCTCGTTAGTAGGCGCAGGCCTCGAAGGCTGGGCGCACGTCGCGCTTCCATTCCGTGTGGTAGCGCTCAAGCAAGCGCTCGGCCGGGGTCACGCCTGTGGCGGCGATGTCGTCCAGCTCCATCAGGAAATGCGTCTCGTCCTCGCCGCTCGCATCTTTCAGCGCACGAGATTTCAGGCCCTGGCGTGAAATCGCCAGCGCCGCTTGCGCGATATCGCGCGCGGTGACGCCGCGGATCGGCGCCTTGAGCCCCAACACAGGAACCGCGCGTCGCAGGCTCTCGCGATCTTCCGCCGTCCAAGAGCGCACCAAGCTCCAGGCTGCTTCGAGTGCGGCGTCGCAATAATAGATGCCCGCCCAGAATGCAGGCAGCGCGCACAGCCGCGACCAAGGCCCAGCATCGGCGCCGCGCATTTCCAGATACGTTTTCAGCCGCACCTCGGGGAAAATCGTTGTCAGGTGATCTTCCCAATCCTTCTTGTTCGGCAATTCACCCGGCAACTCGGGCAGCTTGCCTTTCATGAAATCGCGGAACGAGCGGCCCGCGACGTCGATGTATTTTCCGTCGCGATAAACGAAATACATCGGCACATCGAGCGCGTACGCGGCGTAGCGCTCAAAGCCCATGCCGTCCTCGAAGACGAACGGCAGCATGCCGGTGCGATCTGGATCGGTGTCTGTCCAGATGTGGCCGCGATACGAAAGAAAGCCGTTGGTGCGCGCTTCCGCGAAGGGCGAATTCGCAAACAGCGCCGTCGCGATCGGCTGCAGCGCAATGCCGACGCGGAATTTTTTCACCATGTCGGCTTCCGAGCCGAAATCGAGATTGGTCTGCACCGTACATGAGCGAAACATCATCTGCCGGCCAAGCCGGCCGACGCGCGCCATGTAATCGCGCATGATCTTATAGCGCCCCTTCGGCATCACCGGCGTCTCATCGAGAGACCACAGAGGTGAAAACCCGAGACCGAGAAACGCAATGCCCATGTCGCCGGCGACCTTGCGCAATTGCGCGAGGTGAGCGCCGGTTTCGCTACAGGTCTGGTGCAAATGTTCGAGCGGCGCCCCCGAGAGTTCGAACTGACCGCCGGGTTCAAGCGTGATCGAGGCGCCGTTTTGGCTGAGCGCGATGGTGTTGGCGCCCTCCTTGATCTGCTTCCAGCCATACGTTGACGAGAGCCCGTCAAGCAGCGCGCCGATCCCGCGCTCGCCCTCGTAGGGAACTGGCGTCAGGCTATCTTTGTAGAACGCGAACTTCTCGTGCTCGGTGCCGATGCGCCAAGTCGAGCGATCCGGTTTGTTGCCGGCCTCGAAATGCTCGACCAGCTCCGCGAAACTCTCGATCGGCGGCAGTTTTTCTTTTGTCTTCGCCATGGCGCCCTCGGCCGCTTCCATCCGCGCCCCATGTGGAGCTTTCGCGTTCGCGCCGCAAGACGTTACGCCTCGCGCCAGTCGCCCCAGCCGGCCTGGATGATCGTTAACGCCGCGATCGCCGCCGTCTCCGCCCGCAGGATACGCGGCCCCAACGACACCGGGATGACGAACGGCAGCGACCGCAACAGCCGCCGCTCCTCCGGCGCGAAGCCGCCCTCTGGGCCAATCAGCAACGCGATGGCGCCCGCTCCGCGCGCATCCTGCAACGCGTCAAGCAAGGGCGGTGCATCGCCTTCCTCGTCGGCAAAAACCAGCGGCCGCGCCGCGTCCCAACCGTCGAGCGCGCGTGGCAATAAGACCGGCGCCAACACCTCTGGCGCATCGAACCGCTCGGTCTGTTCGGCGGCCTCGCGCGCGATCGAACTCAAGCGATCGACGCGCACAGTCTCGGCTATGGTGCGCTGAGTAATCACCGGCCGGATGCGCCGAACGCCAAGCTCCGTTGCCTTCTCGACAATGAGATCGGTCGCGTGGCGTTTCACCGGCGCGAACAACAAGTCAAGATCGCGCACCGCGCGCGCAGCGCGGACAAAGTCCTCGACCCGCACCACCATCCCGCGCTTCGTTTTTTCCGCTACACGCGCGCGCCATTCGCCCGCCGCTGCGTTGAACACGCGCAGAGCGTCACCAACATCCAGCCGCAGCACCGTGCCGACATGGCGCGCCTGGCCTTCGTCGAGCGCGATCGCCGCGCCCTGCGCAAGCTCTTGATCAATTAAAAGGCGTGGTTCTGCCATGGCCTTTGCTGCCAAGGGCTTAGCCGCAAAGCAAGGGTCCCGTCGCCGGCCCCCTTGACCCCGCGCGCGCGTCAGCGTCCTGTTCGCGCGCCAAAGCGGAGGGGACGATGGCCGAGGCGGCGACGATATCTGCGGGCGAGGTAATCGAGGTGCAGCTCACCTCGGAGACGGTTGTGATCGAAGGCGCCGGCGGCCGCCGCGCCGCCGATGAACCCGGCCACATCACCAACCGCATGCGCCTATTCGTCCGCGAAACCGGCGGGCGCGAGCAAATGTACGATTTCGAGGACACCGAACTCGGCGTGCGCGAGACCCAGCGTGTCGCCATCGTCCGCGCCAAGCTCAAGGGCCGCGAAGATCCCGCGCACCTCATTCTGTTCAACCTCTCCACCGGCGAGAAGGATTGCTTCGAAGGCGGCCTCGCCGCGCATCTCGGCTATCGCCCGTTCTTCGGCGCAAAGTGGAAGGCGTTCTTCTTTTCGCTGTTCATCGCCTTCGTGTTCTACTGCGTAAGCTTCTACATCGTCCGCCACGGCCAAGGCGCTGTCACCTCCGCCTCTCTGGCGATCATGTTCGCGTTCCTCTTGTTTCCGCTGCTGTGGTGGATTTGTGGGACCTGGGACACGGTCACCGAGCGCATCCGCTACAAGCGCGTGCGCAAGCAATTCATCGCCGACATGGAAGGCCGCGTTCGGGCGCACCTGCCGAAAGCGGCGACGGCGCCAGAAGCGCCGCCGCCTGCTCCGGCCGCCTAGGCCGCGTCCTCGACCAGCTTATCGCCCCGCGCGAGCGCGTTGAGGCGCGCATAAAGCCCGCCGCCACCGATCAATTCCGCGTGACGGCCCTGCTCGACGATGCGGCCTTGGTTGAACACCAAGATCCGATCCGCCTCGCGCACGGTGGAGAGGCGGTGCGCAATTACGATGGTGGTGCGCCCTTGCTTGAGCTCCGCCATCGCCTCTTGCACGTCGCGCTCGGTTTCCACGTCAAGCGAGCTTGTCGCTTCGTCGAGGATCAGAACCGGCGCATCGGCTAAGAACGCACGCGCCAGCGCCACGCGCTGGCGTTCGCCGCCAGAAAGCTTCACGCCGCGCTCGCCGACTTCCGTGTCGTAGCCCTTGGGGAGCTTCGAGATGAAATCGTGCGCACGCGCGCGCTTGGCGCAGGCGATGATGTCGTCCATCGCGGCGTCGGGGCGGGCGTAGGCGATGTTCTCGCGCAGCGAACGGTGAAACAGCGCCGGATCCTGCGGGACCAAGGCCACATTCTGACGCAAACTCGCTTGCGTCACCGCGCGCACGTCCTGCCCGTCGATGCGGATCGCGCCGTCGGACACATCGTACAAACGCTGCACCAGCTTCACGAACGTCGTCTTGCCCGATCCCGTCGGCCCGACCAGAGCCACCGTTTCGCCAGGCGCGATCTCCAGAGAGAAATCGCGATAGAGCGTTTCAGCGGCGTTCTTGTAACCGAACGACACGCCGTCGAACACAATCGCGCCGGCCCCGCGCACAAACGCACGCGCGTCGGCCCGATCGGAAACCTCCGCAGCATCGCCCGCATAGGCGACGACGTCTTCGATCTCGGCATAGCCCTTTTGCAGGTTCTGGAAGTTTTCGCCCAACGTGCGGAGATAACCGGACACCAGAAAGAACGACGTGATCGCAAACACGGCGTCGCCCGCGCTCGCTTGCCCGCGCGACCATTCCAGGATCACCAACCCAACCAAACCCACCTGAAGCACGAACAGGATCAAATTCTGCAGGATCCAGGCATTGGTGTATTTCACCCATGTCACCTGAGATTTTGCGTTCCAGTCCTGCGCCACGGCATCGAAGCGTTCTTGCTCGCGCGCTTCCGCGCCGAACGCCTTCACCGTCGCGTTGGCGCCCACGGCATCCGCCAAGGCCGCCCCGATGCGGGTGTCGGCGGCGTTCGACACACGCGTGGCGTCGGCCATGTAGTGCACGGCCATCAGCCACGTCGCGATCAGGAAGCCGGCGATTGTCACGCCCGTGAACAAGCCAATCAGCGGCCATTGCACCGCTGTGAGCACAGTAATGCCGACTAGCACCACGCCGGCCGGAAGCACGAACCACACCATCGTGTCGGAAATCGTGTCGTAGGCCCACATCGCCCGCGACACGCGCCGCACCGTCGCGCCGGCGAAATTATCCGCGTGCCAATCGGAGGAGAAACGCTGCACGTCTCGAAAGCCGTTCGAAACGATCGCCTGCATGTTGTTGGCGGCGAACGGGATCCAGTACCGCACGCCGATGTTGCGCGCGAAATAGAACACGAACGCAATCGCGGTGAAGAGGCCGAAGCCCCATGCGGCTTGGCGCGCGCCGGCGTCGGTGGGGCCGGCCGTTAGCGCTTCCACAAGCTTGGCGGATGCGAACGGCAGCGCGAGGTCGCACGCCGTCGCCAACGCGAAGAACGCGCCGAACCACGCAAGCTTGCCAGGCTGCGAAGCCCAGAGCCGCAAAATGTAAGCTGCGACGGCGCCGACGCTGGCCTTTCGCTGGCCGCGTTCGGAATCGTCGTCGAAATCGAGCGCATCGCTCATCGGAATAACCCTCGGCCGCACGGGCGGCGGCGCAAATTTAGATTTGGGAACGGAAACTGGAACAAAAACCCGCGCAAAAATGCGCGGACCACGCCGAAGCGTGCGGCTAGTCGAGCAATTCCCGGCAAAGCCAGGATTCCGAGCGAAGCCGCATCACGCTGGCTTCAGACCCGGCGGCGTCCGCTCGCGGCGCCGCTGTTGAAAGCGGGAGTGGTCATGAATTCTTGTTCTCCGAGGCAGCGTACATAGCGCTTGTGTCGCCTTGCGTCCACACAAAGCGCGCCGCATTTTCGCGCTTGTCATGAGCCAGAAGCCCGCCGATGCGCTCGCGCAACACTGGACCGACCGCCTACCGGCGGCGCTCAAGCCGTACGCGCAGCTGTCCCGCCTCGATCGCCCGATCGGTTGGCAATTGCTGCTGCTGCCTTGCCTAATGGGGCTCGCCCTCGTGCGCACGCAGGACGGCTTCTTCGCCGAGGATGCGCGCTTTGCACTGGCTTTCTTGTTTGGCGCGATCGCCATGCGCGGCGCAGGCTGCACCTATAACGACATCTTGGATCGTGACATCGATGCAAAGGTTGCGCGTACGCGCGCCCGTCCTATCCCTTCGGGCGCGGTCTCGCTAAAAGCGGCCTGGGGCTGGTTGCTGCTGCAATGCCTCGTCGGCCTCGCCGCATTGGTCATGTTTCCGCGCTTCGCGCAGATCACCGCGCTCATCGCGTTGCCCCTGGTTGCGCTCTATCCGTTGATGAAGCGCGTCACATGGTGGCCGCAGGCTTGGCTCGGGATCGTGTTTTCCTGGGGCGCCCTCGTCGGCGGCGCGGCGATTGCGTTTCCCGCCAACACGATGCCGCCAGAAGCGATTGCGCTTTACGCAGGCTGTATCCTCTGGACCATCGGCTACGACACCATCTACGCCCTGCAAGATCGCGAGGACGACGCACTGATCGGCGTGCGCTCCACCGCGCGCCTGTTCGCCGAAAAATGGCGCACATGGACGACGATCTTCTACATCGGCGCCATGTTTTTCTGGAGCGCGGCGGCGCAGCTGGCCGGCGCGCCGCTCGCCACGATCGGACTCCTGATCGCGATCGCCGCGCTGATGATTTGGCCGATGTTGCAACGCGTCGACGCCAAGAAGGGTGAAACGTCGCTTGCTGGCTTCAAGTTCAACGCGCCGATCGGCCTCGCCGTCTTGTTTGCTTTCGCCGCCGAGCCCATTTGGCGTACGCTGCGGCCTCTCTTGGGAAGCTGACGATGGGCGAAGCGGAATTGCATCTGGCGAAGGTGTGCAAGCGCCTCGCAAAAGTGATGCCCACGCACGAACCGTTTCCAACCGCGTTCGAAAAGAAGAAAGACCCCTATCGCGCGCTTGTGCGCTCTGTCGTGTACCAGCAACTCTCGGGCAAAGCGGCGGCCACGATCCTTGGCCGCGTCGTCGCGCTCTATCCCGACAAAGATTTTCCCGATCCGGAAGATCTGCTCGCCACCACCGACGAAACTCTGCGCGGCGCGGGGCTCTCGCGACAAAAAACAGCGGCGCTGAAGGATGTCGCGCAGAAGCGCATCGACGGGATCATCCCCCCCGCCCGCGCGCTATCGCGCTTACCGGATGAAGAGATCATCGAACGCCTTACCGCCGCGCGCGGCGTCGGGCGCTGGACCGTCGAGATGTATCTGATCTTCACGCTCGGGCGCCCCGACATCCTGCCCATCGACGATCTCGGCGTGCGCAAAGGCGCGGAGAAGCTCTACAAACGCGACTTCACGCCGAAAACGCTCGGTGAGTACGGCAAACGCTGGGCGCCGTTCCGCTCCGCCGCTGCGTGGCACATGTGGCGCGTGGCCGATACGCAGACGCCGGACCAGAGCAAGGGCAAGGCACCGCCTTGATCTCCGACATTCCAGCCTTCATCCGCGACAACACGCGCGTCATGGCCGTGAGCCACGTCCCGGAGATCAAGCTGCATCTCGCCGATGATGCGGTGCATTTGTGGGAGCTGACGGAAGAGCAGCTAGGCGAGCTTGGTTTGCCGCCGCCGTTTTGGGCCTTCGCGTGGGCAGGCGGGCAAGCTTTGGCGCGCTACATTCTCGATCATCGCGAGATCGCGCGCGGGCGCGACGTGCTCGACGTCGCCTCCGGCTCCGGCCTTGTTGCGATCGCGGCGATGAAAGCCGGCGCGCAAAGCGCCATTGCCGTCGATATCGACGCGTTCGCCGCGCACGCGGCCAAGCTTAACGCAGCCCTCAACAATGTGGCGCTTACCACCAGCGACGCCGATCCCATCGGCGAGCCCACGCGGTGCGATCTCGTGCTGGTTGGCGATCTCTTCTACGATCGCGATCTCGCACCGCGCGTGCTTGCGTGGCTCGAAGCGCTGCAGCGCGACGGAAAAACCGTGCTGATCGGCGATCCGGGGCGCACCTATCTGCCCAAAGACAAACTCGAACAGATCGCCAGCTACGACATCCCCGTCACCCGCGCGCTCGAAGACGCAGAGTTTAAACGCGCCGCAGTTTGGAAATTGCGCTGATCATTCGATCGCGCAAACGTACGCGCGCTCGTCTTCTACTGTGCGCTGACGGATATCGGCGCACACCGCTTCCCAGAACGGCATCACTTGCTCGCTCACGCTATTGGCGCGGTTTTGCAGTTCAGCGAGCGGCGGTTCGGCGCTTGCCAGATCGGCGATCCACGTGGGCTCAAACGCTGGCCCGCAGCTCACCTCAGGATAAAGCCCGCGCGAACACAGCCGCGACCGGGCCAAATTGTATTCCCACACCGTCTCGCGCAGGTCGCGCGCCAGCGACGTCGGCGCCTCCGGATCGGGATCGACCGGGGTCGGCAATTCGGCGGTGAGGTTTTGGACTTGGCTCAGCATGACGCCGTAGCGGCCAATCTCGATCTGCAGATCGATCGGCTGAACCACCTGCGCCTGCGGGGCGTCGGCCTTCTCGCCGGTTTGCGGGCCGCAGCCCAACAGAGCCAGCGGGGCGGCCAAGGCGAGGATAACGAGTGAGCGACGCATGTGGGGGAGCCTCCTGGGGTTCAGCCCAGTCTAGCGTCCCTGCCGGCGCGCGCGCCTATCGAATTTTTGAGCTAGCGATCGACCAAGGGGGCGAGCGCATTGTAGCCGCGCCCGTAAAGCTCTTCGTCATCGTCTCGCGGGCGGTCCAAAAGCAACCGCGCGGCGGCCGCCAGGCCGAAGCCAGCAACCGCCGCGAACAGCGCCCAGACGAGGCCCCATACGCCCGCGTCGTTCAAACCACCCATCCCGTTGCCTTCGAGGCATCTTGTATAGGCAGATTATGCAGGGTTGCGGTGAACACGCGGTTTCCGAAACAAAAACAAAAGATTGAAACGGCTGCCCGAGCCGCTAGCGTCGGCGCCGCAAAACACACTCAGGGGTTCGAAAATGCTGCGCTTGGAAGTGGCCGCGCTCTACGCCGGCGCCAACATTCTCATCCTGCTCGTGCTCGCAGTGCTTGTGGTGGCCGGCCGCCGCAAACACAAAATCAGGTTGGGCGACGCCGGCAACGAGGAATTTCTGCGCGCCATCCGCGCCCACGCCAATGCCGCCGAATACATTCCAGCCGGCCTGGTGGGCATCGTTTTGGTGGCGCTGATGGAACCAGCGACACCGCTCTGGCTGCTGCACGCCAGCGGAATATCTTTGACGCTCGGCAGAATTTTACATGGGATCGGCCTGCACACCGGCGTCCTCAATGCCGGGCGGATGCTGGGCATGGTGCTGACCTGGCTCTGTTATCTGCTGCTCGGCGGCGGCCTGCTTTACGCCGGGCTCAGCCAACAGCTCTGAGGCTGCCGATTGCCGGTTTCGACCCGAGGGCCCATGTAGGGGCCATGGCTTTCGACGCTGATTCCCATGCCGCACTCGCGGCCCTCCTCGACCATGCCAAAAAATCCGGCGCTGACGCCGCCGAGGCCAGCTTTGCCGCCCGAGAAAGCGTGTCCGCCGAGGTCCGGCTGGGCGAGCTTGAGGGCGTTGAGCGGGAGGAGGCGCGCTCGGTCGCGCTGCGGGCGTTCGTCGGCAAACGCCAGGCGGCGGCCTCATCGACCGACCTCTCGGCCAAGGGTCTGAAAGATCTGGCCGAGCGCGTTGCCGCCATGGCCCGCGCCGCCCCTGAGGACAAATATTGCGGCCTGCTCGACGCGGCGTATCGCGCCAAGGGCCCGGCCATCGATCTTGAGCAATCCGACACCGCCCGCCCCAACGCCGAGCAATTGGCCGACCTCGCACGCACCTGCGAGGCCGCGTCGCTGAAGATCCCCGGCATCGAAAACTCCTCCGGCGGCGGCGCATCGAGCGAAGTCTCGTTCTTCGTCTATGCAACCTCGGACGGCTTTGAAGGCGCGGAAAGCTCCACCTCGTATAGCCTCGGCACCCAGCCGATCGCCGAGCGCGACGATAAAATGGAGCGCGACTATGAGTGGCGCACCAAACGCTTCTTCGCCGACTTGCCCGACGCCGCCACCATCGGCCGCATCGCCGGCGAGCGCACAGCCGCGCGTTTGGGTTCACGCAAGCTCGAAAGCCAAAAAGCGCCGATCATTTTCGACAACCGCCTCTCCGGCAGCGTGCTGAGCCCGTTCCTCTCCGGCATTCACGGCGTCGCCGTCGCGCGCGGCACGTCGTTCCTGAAAGACAAGCTCGGCCAGCGCGTGTTCGCACCCGGCTTCGAAATGCGCGAAGATCCGTTCGTGAAGCGCGGCGTCGGCTCGCAATGGTTCGACGGCGAAGGCGGCGCGGTGCGCGCACACAAGCTGATCGACGACGGCGTGCAAACGATGTGGCTGTTGAACGCCGCCTCCGCACGCCAGCTTGGGCTTGAACCCAATGGGCACGCGACGTCTGGCCATGGCGGCCCGCCGGGCACGGCGGCGTCGAACTTGTTCGTGAAGCCGGGGCCCGACGATCGCAAAACCATGCTGCGCAACGTCGGCAAGGGCCTGCTGGTCACGGACATGTTCTCGCCCGCGCTGAACATGAACACCGGCGATTGGTCTGTCGGCGTCGCTGGCTTCTGGTTCGAGAACGGCGAGATCGCGTTCCCGGTCAGCGAAGTAACGGTGGCTGGCAATCTGCTCGACATTTACTCGCGCGTGATCGCCGGCGCCGACCTCGACACGCGCGGCGCACTCGAAATCCCCAGCTTGCTCGTGGACGATCTTGCAATCGGCGGCGTCTGATCTCCCACTCCTCGAAGAGGCCGTGCGCGAGGCCGGCCGCTACGCCCACGAATGGTTTGGCCGCCCGCAGCAGGTGCGTCAGAAGGGCAAAGCCGGGCCAGTCACCGAGGTTGATCTCGCCGTCGATGAGCGGTTGAAGAAACTGCTGCGCGCCGCGCGTCCCGATTATGGCTGGCTCTCGGAAGAAACGCCGGACGATCATTCCGACCGGCTCAAGCACAACCGCATCTTCTCGCTCGATCCCATCGACGGCACCTCGGCCTTCATTGCCGGCGTGCCGCAATACACGATCTGCGTGGGCGTCATCGACGGCGAAGAGGCCGTAGCGGGCGCCGTCTACAATCCAGCGACCGACGAACTATGGCTCGGCGCCCGCGGCCACGGCGCCACGCTCAACGGCGCACCGATCTTCGCCAGCGCCAACGCCGCCCTGGAGGGCGCACGCTTTATCGGCAATCGCGGCATGTTTGAAAACGCCGGCCGTTGGCCGACGCCCTGGCCGCGCATGCACTACACGATGCGCCAATCCATCGCCTACCGTCTGGCGCTGGTCGCCAGCGGCGAATTTGACGCAACCATTCTGTTCGGCCCGAAGAATGAATGGGACATCGCCGCAGGCGCGGCGATCATCGAGGCCGCAGGCGGGCGCTTCAGCGATCCCTGGGGCAAGCCAATCCGCTTCAACCAGCCGGATCCGCGCGCGCCCGGCGCGGTGGCGTCTGGCGCCGCGCTGCACCCTCTGATAATCGAGCGCACATCGTTTTTCACAGATTCCCGTTAGGATCCTCCAAGACCATGAGCGAGCAACGTCAGCTTCTGCACCTCGTCATCGGCGGCGAGTTGAACGCGCTCGACCGCCCGGAGTTTGAAGATTTGAGCGCGATCGATTTTGTCGGCGCTTATCCGAACTATCGCGCCGCCTACGACGCCTGGAAAGGCGCGGCGCAGCGCACCGTCGACAACGCCCGCATGCGCTATTTCATCATCCACGCCCACCGCTTGCTTGATCCCAGCGACGACGCGGACCACGGGCGCTAAGCGCGGATGACGCCACGCGCCCTCATCGCGCGCCTGTGGCGCGAGCATGTCGCGCGCTATTCCGCCGATATCGCCGCCCTTATTCCCGTCCTCGCGCTGGTGGCCGCGACGGGCGCCTCCTACGCCTGGATCATGAAGCAGGCGATCGACGCGATCAGCGCCGAAAATCTCGCCGCCATCACGCTCACGCCCATTCTGGTGATCGCCGCGACCGCGCTGCGCGCGCTGGCGATGTTTGCGCAAGCTGTGCTGAGCCAGGGGTTGGCGCTCAAAGTGCTGCGCGATCTACAAAGCGCGATGTTCGCCAAACTGATGGCGGCCGATTTCGCGCGCCATGCCCGCGAAGAGCCCGGCAAGCTCGTCTCGCGGTTCACCAACGACATCAACGTCGTCAGCGAAGGCTTGGTGCGCGGCGGCCAGGCCTTGATCCGCGATGCGCTCACATTGATGGGCGCGATCGGGTTGATGCTGTGGTTCGATTGGGTGCTGACCGCGCTCGTGGCGGTCGTGTTCGCGCTCGCCGGACCGCCGCTGCAAGCTATCGCCAAGCGCGCCCGCGCGCAGACCGAGGTGGCGCAGGTCCAACTCGGCGCACTCTCCGCGCTGTTGGCCGAAAGTTTCGGCACGGCGCGTACGGTGAAAACGTATGGCCTCGAAGAGCGCGAAGCCAACCGCGCGCGCGGCGCATTCGAGGAGCGCCGCAAGATCGCCATGCGGCTCGCACGCAACCGCGCCCGCAGCGAACCCACTTTGGAGATCATCGGCGGTTTGGCGCTCGCCGGCGTTCTCTATGTCGCCGGCATCCGCGTCACCAGCGAGGCGATGACGGTTGGCGATTTGCTCGGCATCGTCACCGCCATTGGCGTGGCCACGCCCGCAGCGCGCTCACTCTCGAATTTCAACACCGTGCTGAACGAAGCCGTCGCCGCGCTCACGCGCATCTTCGGACTGATCGACGAGCCCATCGAGATCAAGGACAAACCCGGCGCAGGACCGCTCGCGATCAAACAGGGCCGCGTAACATTCCACGACGTCTCGTTCTCCTACGGCGAAGGCGCCGCGCTAACGAACGTGGCGTTCGCGGTGGAAGCCGGCGAGACGGTCGCTTTGGTCGGCCCTTCGGGCGCCGGCAAATCCACGATTTTCAACCTGTTGGCGCGGCTCTACGACGCCAGCGCCGGCGCGGTGCGCATCGACGGCCAGGATGTTCGCGACGTAACGCTCGCCAGCTTACGCAGCTCGATTGCGTTGGTCGCCCAGGAGGCCGCGCTCTTCAACGACACCATCGGGGCCAATATCGCGCTGGGCCGCGCGCACGCGAGCCACGCCGAGATCGAGGACGCCGCCCGCGCGGCCGCGGCGCACGATTTCATCAAGGCGCTGCCCCTCGGTTACGACACCATCGCCGGCGATCGCGGCGCCAACCTCTCCGGCGGAGAGCGCCAGCGCATCGCGCTCGCGCGCGCCTTTCTGCGCGATGCGCCGATCCTGTTGCTTGATGAAGCCACAAGCGCGCTCGACGCGGAAAGTGAGGCAAGCGTTCAAGATGCGCTGACACGTCTGTGCAAAGGCCGCACGGTTCTGGTGATCGCGCATCGCCTCTCCACCGTGCGCAATGCCGACCGCATCCTTGCGTTTGAGGGCGGTCGCTTGGTCGAGGTGGGCGCCCACGACGACCTCATGCGTCAGGACGGGCTGTATGCACGGCTAGCAAAGCTGCAATTCGCCGATTGACGCCAACGTCCGTCGGAACCAACGCGGGCGCGTTCCGTTAGCCAAGCAGCGGGGTGTCGAGCTGAGGATACACCCATGTTGCGCTTCATCATTCTGGCGGCGACCGCAAGCGTCGCCTTCGTCTCGCCTTCATTCGCTGATCCCGATCCGCAGGAAACGCCCTACGAAGTGGTCTATTTCGGCGATCTCAATCTCAAGTATGACGCCGACGCCGACCAGATGATGCGCCGCATCGATCGCGCGTCGAACAATGTGTGCAATGACCGCGTCGGCAATTCCGGCTTGCAAGAGCGCATCAACGTCGCCAATTGCGCGCAAGTTGCTGAGCGCCGCGCCGTGATCGACGTCAATCACCCCAACATCGACCGTCGCCACTATGGTGCGCCGCCGCGGGTGATCATCGAACCAGAAGACACCGATTACTCAAACGGCAAGTAATTGACCGCACCGACGCAACGCCGCCTGCACGCAGGCGGCGTTCGCGCGCCCACTCATTCGCGGCGGAGAATTTTGTCGACGAGAATATTGGCCCACCACTCGCCCATGAAGGCCGCCTTCACGCGCGCGTGGTCGTAATCTTCTTCGACCCATTGCAAGAACGGCTTACGGCTTTCGCGCGTCTCGTTGAGATAGGTCTGAAAGAAAAAATCGATCATCCCGGTCTTGCCCTGCCGCACGTGCAGGTACTTCAGCTCCAGCTGCTCGACCGCCTCGGCGATCGGCTTGCGCATGGCAAAATGTTTGTAGAGCACCGCCATGACGCCCGCGCGATCCGCGCCGGACTTACAATGCATCACCGCGGGATACTGGATCGTCTCGAACAATTCCTTGGCGCGCAGAATCTGCGCCTTGCTCGGGGGCTCGCGCGAATGCATGCGCGCGTCGATCATGGCGATGCCATGCTTGGCGCACGCCTCTTTTTCGAGGGCGTAATAACCGGTGTGTGACGGCCCCCGCAGATTGAGGATGGTTCTTATCCCCATCTTCGCGTAGCGCGCGACCTGCGCCGGCGATGGCTGATTGGCGCGCGCCATTTTCCCCGGCTCGATCCAGTGGAAATTGTTGAACGCGGCGCGCAGGAAGCCGTGGTCGCCCCAAGTCAGGTCATTCTCGGCCCGCCGCCGCCCTTCGGGCGTGGAAAGATCGAAGCGGGCGGGATCTACGGGCGGGCGCATGGTCGTCCTAGATAAGCCGTCAGGTTCTGGCGCAAACCGGGGCGGCCACCCTATAAGGACGTTTGTCGCGTCTGCCCACTGGACGCCCCGCCACAGGACCAGCCAAGGCCGAAATGGGAAAGCAAGTCCTCGGCAATCCTGTCGTCCAATTCCTCATCGGGCGCGGCATCGGCGTCTACATGCTGTTGGTGAGTGCGTCCACGCGCTGGCAGCGGGTGAACCACGCCGCCGTGGAGCCGTTCTGGCGCGGCCGCGGCAGACTGGTCGCGTGCACTTGGCATGGACGCTTCATGCAGATGCACAAGCTCTGGGTGTTCGGTCAGGGCGCCATTAAGGGCAAAATGCTGGTCTCGCGATCGCGCGAGGGCGAGATCGCGGCGCTTGCCGCGCGCACCGTGGGCGCCGAGGTGATCCGAGGCTCCGCCGCCAAAGGCGATCAGCAGAAGGGCGGCATGGAAGCCGTGCGCGAGATGGTCCGCCACATTGAGAACGGCGGCGTCATCGGTGTGACGCCGGACGGCCCACGCGGCCCACGCATGCGCGCCAAGATGGGGCCGGTTCAAGTCGCTAAGCTCGCCGAGGCGCCACTGATCTGCTTCGCCTGGTCGACGCGCTGGCGCATCGTTTTCGACAGCTGGGATCGCCTCGTGTTTCCATTGCCGTTCGGGCGCGGTGTCCTTGTGTGGGGCGATCCAATTCCCCCGCCCGCGCCCGACGCCAATGGCGCCGAGATGGAGCGCGTGCGCGCCGCGCTCGAAGCGGAGATGAACCGCGTGAGCGCCGAGGCGGATCGCCTCGCTGGCGTCGCAGTGATCGAACCGGCGCCAGCTCGCGGCGCTGCGGCGTCGACGATGGCGGAAGAAGAGGTGTCGTGAGCCAGCGGCGCTTCTCTTTCGTGCTTGCGCTTTACGGCGTCGTGTCGGCGATCGCTGGAGCATTCGCGCCGTTGCTGCTGAACGCGCGCGCACGGCGCGGCAAGGAAGATGCGGGCCGCCTCGGCGAACGCTTCGGCCGATACACCCAGAGCCGCCCGTCAGGCACCTTGATCTGGCTGCACGGCGCCAGCGTTGGCGAAAGCGGCGTGGCCTTGCAGATCGCCGAAACCATGGGCGCGCGCGACCCTTCGCTGTCGTTTGTGATTTCCACCGGCACACGAACCTCCGCCGATCTCATCGCGCGCCGCGCGCCGCCGCGTACGACGCACGTGTACGCGCCGATCGACCGCGTCGATGCGGTGCGGCGCTTCCTCGCGCATTGGAAACCCGACCTCGGTGTTTTCGTCGAAAGCGAGCTCTGGCCGCACCTGATCCTCGAATCCGAGCGCGCCGGCGTAAAGTTGGCGCTTGTGAATGCACGCATGAGCCCCAAATCGATCGGCCGCTGGTCGAGCTGGCCCGCAGCGGCCCAACGGCTCAACGGCGCGTTTACGTTGATGCTCGCCGCTGACGCGCGCACGGCCGATGCGCTCTCGCAACTACGCGGCCTGCCGACGCCCGCGCTCGGCAATCTCAAGCTCGCCGCTGATCCTTCGCGCATCGACATCGCTGCGCGCGTCGCGTTGGAAGCCGAGATCGGCGTGCGGCCGGTCTGGCTTGCAGCGTCAACGCATGAAGGTGAAGACGAAATCCTCCTCGCGGCGCACCAAACACTGCGCGCCAGCTTTGCAGACGCCTTGCTGATCATCGCCCCACGCCACCCCGAGCGCGGCGCGGACATTGCCGCATTGGCCAACGGCGCACCACGGCGGTCGCAGCGCCAGAGCATCGGCGCGGCGCCGGTTTACGTCGCCGATACGCTGGGCGAGTTGGGCATGTTGTACGCGCTCTCGCCCGCCGCTTTCGTCGCCGGATCGCTTTTGCCACATCTGAAGGGCCATAACCCGGCAGAGCCCGCAAAACTGGGCGCGGCCATCGTCAGCGGACCTCACGTCGAGAGCTTTCAAGATTTGTTCGACGCCTTGTTCGCCGCAGACGCCGCTATTGAAGCACGCGATGCGGACGCGATCGCGGGCGCTATCGCCACCCTTTGGCGCGACGGCGACGCGCGCATGGCGCGCGCGAAGGCCGCCGCCAAGGTGATCGAGCGCGGCGCCGACGCGCTCGAAGCGACGCTGGTTGAACTGAACGCCGTTCTTCGTAGGCCCGCGCATGCGCCCGCCTGAATTCTGGCGCGCCGACGCCAGCGGCCGCGATGCTGCCTACGCATTGCGCACATTGCTTACACCGATCTCATGGGCCTACGCGTGGGCCGCTGCGCAGCGCATTCGAACCGCATCGCCGCGCCACGCGCCGGCGCCCGTGGTGTGCATCGGTAATTTTACCGTTGGCGGCGCCGGCAAAACGCCGGTTGCCCGCGCCATTCGCGCCAAATTCGGCGCACATGCGCATACTCTGTCGCGCGGCTATGGCGGCCGCCTTGAAGGCCCGCTCCGCGTCACGCCGGACATGGACGCGCGTGAGGTGGGCGATGAGCCGTTGCTGCACGCCGCTGATGGGCCAGCATGGATTGCGCGTGATCGCGTTGCCGGCGCGCTTGCCGCGGCGCAGGCCGGCGCCCACGTGATCGTGATGGATGACGGCTTTCAGAACCCCAGCTTGGCGAAGGATCTCTCGATCGTCGTCGTCGACGCGGGCTTCGGCATCGGCAACTGCCAAGTTTTCCCGGCCGGGCCGCTGCGCGAGCGGCTGGCTGACGGCCTCGCCCGCGCCGACGCTATCGTGTTGCTCGCCAACGCTAATGACGACGCCTCCGAAGCGCCGGTGTGGATCGGCGATTTCCGCAAGCCAGTGCTGCGCGCGCGCGTCGAGGCGACCAGTGCGTTGCCTGACGGGCCGCTGGTGGCTTTCGCCGGCTTGGCTCGCCCGGAGAAATTCTTCGACACGCTAGCCGCGCTCAACGCCGATCTCGAAGAGACGCTGCCGTTTCCCGATCACCACGTCTTCACCGAACAAGATCTCGACCTGATCCACACCATCGCCGAGGAGCGCAACGCGCGCCTGATCACCACGGAGAAGGACGCGATGCGGCTTTCGCCCGAATGGCGTGCGCGCGTGTTGACATTGCCAGTCCGCGCGCAATTCGACGACGAACCGGCGCTGGACGCCTTGCTTGCGCCGATCCGGGCACGGATAGGTTAGAGCGCATGGCGAAGTCGAAGCCGGTCAATTTCTATTTCCGCGTCGAGGCGCTGGCTTGGAACGCGTTTCTTGGCGGACTAGGCGCGCTGAAGCTTGAGGATGCGTCGAAGTTCGGCGCGTCGGTGTTGCCCTCGATCGGCCCTCTCACCAGCGCCCACAAAACGGCGCTGCGCAATCTGCGGCTGGCGTACCCCAACGAAACCGAAGCTTGGCGGCTCGACGTGCGCCGCGCCATGTGGGCCGAGATCGGCCGCATGGCGGGCGAGTTTCCGCATATGGGCAAGTTCGTTGAACGCCTGCATCGCGGTGACATCCAATTCGACGGACGCGAGATCATCGAAGGCGTGCAAGGCAAGGGCGCTGTTTATATCGGCGGCCACTTCACCAATTGGGAAGTGACCTCGCTCTGCCTCGCACAAGCTGATCCAACCAGCTATTTCACCTACCGTCCCGCCAACAATCCGTTCATCGACAAATCCATCGTCGAGACGCGGCGCCAATTCGGCCTTGAGCTGCAGGCGCCGAAGGGGCGCGAGGGCGGCATGGGCTTGCTGCGCGCGCTGACGAAAAAACGCACCGTGGCGCTGATGAACGACCAGAAATACAATATGGGCGTCGCCGCCCCGTTCTTCGGCTATGATTGCATGACCGCCGATGGCCCGACGCGCCTCGCGCTCAAGTTCAAAGTTCCGCTCATCCCGATATCGGGCCGCCGCGTCGGCGGCGTGAAGTTTCATTGTCGCGTTCACGAGCCGATCCCGCTCGACTACGACAAGCCCGACGACGATGCCTCCGTCATCGCCGGCGTGCGGCGGGTGAACGATTTCATGGAAGCGCGTGTGCGCGAATCGCCGGAGCAATGGTTCTGGGTGCACCGGCGCTGGCCGAAAGAAGCCTGGGTGAAGGCCGGCGTGATGTGAAATGCAAAACAGGCGGCTGGCTCGCGCCAACCGCCTGCTGGAAACTCTTGTTCGCGTCGCGCTTAGTTGGCGCAGAGCGGCGAGTGCTGTTGAAACGCCATCCGCCAGCCGCGCACGCCATTCGCGTAGCCCATCGTCACCAAGCCGCGATGCTGTTCGCCGGTGTCGCGATCGGCGCTGATTTCATACATCAGCACCAACATCCCGTCGGATGTTTCCGCCACGCCCTTTTCGGTGAGGCGAACATTGCGCCAATCGCCCGGGCCAAGCACGCCGGCGAGAATGCAATCGCTGTCATCGAGCGCGTTGTATTCGACGCCGTCGGCGGCGATGTCATCGTCTTCGTCGAACAGGTCATAAACGATCGCCATGGGGTTCCCTCCAAGGATTGACAGACCGCTAACGCGAGACCTTCAACCGGGTTCCCTGTCCGGCGCCGAACGGGTATCCCAGACAAAACGGGAGGGTTTGGCGATGTTGAAAAAGCTTGTAGCCGCGGCGTCTTTGGCCGCCTTGGCCGGCTGCGTTTCGGTGGACGTTCACGACGTCACCGCGGGAGACGTGACCCTGGCCGGCATTCAGAACGCGCAACGGCGCGACTGCCCGGCGGCGCGCGCGCAAGCCAATCCGCAACGCATGGAAGGCGCCTCAACCGGCGTTGAGGGCGTCGATCTGGCGTTCTCGCCGCTTGCCAGCGATCCGACCCGCGCACTGCGCCTGCGGCGGATCACAATCCAGCCGGGCGGCGTGATCCCGTGGCACGCCCATGACGTGAACCAAGGCATGGCGATCCTCGTGTCCGGCGAGATGACCGAGTATCGAAACGACTGCCTCGACCCGATCATCCACCGCGCCGGCGACATCGCGCGGGAGGACCTCGCCACACAACACGGCTGGCGGAATTTGTCCGGTCGCGTCGCCGTCGTACTGGTGAGCCACGTCGTGGCGCGGCCGGCGCAGTAAGCTAGTACTGAAGCCGCGTCGGCTGGTCAGTGTAGAGCAATTGATGTTCTTCGCTGGCGTCCGCCCATGAAGCCGGCAAACTGGGGCGCTGCCGCGACTGTTCGATCGCCGCACGCATCTGCCTCGCGCACACCTCTACCGGCACGCGCCCAACACCCGCGCCCATCGCGGGAAATGCAACGCTGCGCACGTGGTCGGCGATCGCTTTGCCAGATGGGAAGACGCCGTTCGTCACCAGACGAAGGGCGGCGCGCGTCGCCAGGAATGGATTGATTGTATCGGCCGGGAGCACCATCGGAACGCGCATCGTCGGCGCCGCAATCACAAACGGAATCGCGTCATTCTCAGTCGGCACAATCTCGGCGGCGCCCACCAGCAATTCTCCGCCGTGCTCCTCCAGAATTCGCATACGCACGCGATCTTGTAGCTGGGGCCCGAAATGCTCGACGTAGGCGGCGTCAATGCCGCCATCCATGAACCCAAAGCTGTTCGCGGAACTGACGATTGCATCGCAGGCGACGTCCAAGATTGACCCGCCAATAACCTCTACGTTGGTCAGGCCCTCGCATTGGTCGCGCAGCGCGGAAAGCGCGCGTTCTCCAGGAGCGACCAGCAAGATCCGCATCGATGCTAGCGCGCCGCCAGCTGCGTCCGCGCGGCTTGCAGACCGTCAATCGCCACGCTCGGATCGAGCTGGCGTTCGCGCCAACGCATGCGCCAGCACAGGTGCGGGCCGGTGGCGCGCCCGCTGGCGCCGACCGCGCCGATCACGTCGCCCTGCGCGACGCGCTGGCCCTCGACCACGTCGAGCCGGCTCATATGCAGATACATCGTAATCAAGCCCTGGCCGTGATCAATGAACACGAGCCCGCCTTCATAGTGCATGTCCGGATTGGCGAAGCTCACGACGCCAGCCGCAGGCGCACGGATAGGCGTGCCCGTCGGTGCTGCGATATCGACGCCGAAATGCGGCGTCGAAGGCGTGCCATTCAAAATGCGCTGGTTGCCCCAGGTGCCGGAGATGCGGCCGTCCACCGGCCAGATGAAACCGTCGAGGAAGCCTTCGAGGTTCGACATGCTGGCGAAGCCCACTTGCTTCAGCGCGCTTTCGCGCTGAATGCGCGCGAGCACCGCTGGATCGCTCGGCGTCACCGTGTTTTGCGGCAGCCCATCGACGCGCTGAATGTCGAACTGGCGCGGCGCGATGGCGTAGGATTGCGACAGCGTTTCACGACCCACGCGCGCTTCGACCTGGCCTTGCGCGGGATGCTCGCGATTGAAGCCGATCACCGCCCAGCCTTGCGCATCCGCGCGGCCGCTCTCGACCCCATCGACGAACATCTGCGCGCCCGGAACGGTGCGGCAAATCACGACGCCGCCTTGCGTGAACGCGCCAGCGCAATTGAGCGCCATCGCCGGCGGAGGCATCGGCGCCGGTTCAGCTAAAGGTGCAGGCGTGGCAGCCGGCGCTTCGGCAGCCGGCGTCGGTTCGGCGGCCACGCACGCGGCCAGCAACAGCACCAATACCCCCCAAGCGCGCATCACGAACTCTTCTTGGCTTGCGCTTCTTTCCAGCGCTGCATCGCTTCCTCGGGACCGCGATACGCCTCCTGCAAATCGACGCTCCAGTAGCGGAGCTCATCGAGCGGAATGCGCGCGCCCGTCACCGCGCAGCGCACATGCAGGCCCTGCCGCAGAATCGTGAATTCGTTGTCTTCGAAGCGCAGCACCGCTTCGGGGCCGCCGGGATCGTGCTTGTTCATCGCATCATCTTAGCCTGCTTCGCCCGGCTTCGTCACGAAATTGGCGTTCCGCGCGGCAACAGCGTCCACCAGCGCGCCGGGGCGTTCATCCGCTCCGCCGAGGCGCCAGCTTGCGGGCCCGAGCCCATGAAAACGTCGCCCCGCAACGGCCCACGCCGGATCGCCCCGCCGGTGTCCTGCGCCGCCAGCAGGCGGCGGAACGGCGCGCCGTCATAGGTTCCATCGACGAAAACCATCGCGCCATACGGATGGTAGGCCGGATCGACCGCGACCGAGCCCATCGGCGTCAGCGGCACATTGGCCGCGCCGCGCGGGCCCGCGGCGGGATCGTCGATCGTTTCGAGCTGGAAGAACACATAGGACGGATCGGCGTTCAACGCCGCGCGCGTAGCGTCCGGCCCGCGCTGATCCGACCACGCACGAAAATTCGCCCACGTCGCGCCGCCCTGCAATTCACCGGAATTCCGCAGCGCGCCCAAAGCCGAGGTCCAACGATAGCCGTTCTGCGACGCGAACGCCGCACGCCCGTAACTGCCGTCTTCAAAAGCGAGACGCCCCGATCCTTGAACCTGCAAATTGTAGACGTCGATCGGATGCGCGTAAGCGATCACCTGATCCGGACGCGGCGCCAGCTCGCCGCGCTTGGGGTACGGGCGCACGGTGTCGCCCACCAATTGGCCAGTCAGACGACGCGGCGCACCGCGCAAATTGGTGTCGTCGTAAGCTTCTGCAAAGGCGGCAACATCGACGCTCACCATGTCGCTGGGCTTGCGCAACAAGGGCTCGCTGAAGCGCGCATCTGGCGTGCGGCGGGCTTCGATCATGGGCTCGTAGTAAGCGGTGAGCCGCGCCTCACCTGGGCCGCGCACGGCGTGCGGCGTGAAATAGGTTTCGAAGAATTGCCGCTCGCCGCCGAGCGTCACGCTATCCGCGGCGACGCACGCCGGCGCCCAATCGGCGACGCTGCCGCCATATTGACCGCTACTGGAAAGCGCCGCATCCGGCGCGCGTTGGCGGCGTCCCGCGCACGAGCGGCGAAACGCGGTGAGCGCGGGCGAAAGATCGGCCTCGCGCCATCCAGGCAGCGCGGAAAAATCAGTTGGCGTCAGCCCAAACGTCTCCGCCGCAGGCGGCGTTGTGCCGGGACCAGGCGTGCGCCCGGATGGCGGGGTCGAAGCGCACGCCGACAGCGCGATCGTGGCCGCAACGAGCACGTAATGGCGCATGAGCTTCTCCTGGTTGAGTGGGGGTTCTAGCTGCCTCACGCCGGCAACGCAGCCTGGACGCGCAGGTTGCCCACCGGGTCGGTTTTGCTTGCGCCCCGAATCCTTGGGGGTTATGGTGAGTCGACTTATGCTCCGTTTTAGCATAAGGGTGGGTTCGCCGGGTCTTCACCCGGCCTTTGCACACCCTACATATGCTCTGATTGAGTATATCCCCTCACCGGGGGATCGAAGGGAGGCCCACATGGCCCGCATTATCGATGCTCCCCTCACCAGTGGCGAGGGTTCTGGCTGCGATCCCCGTGCCGTTCACGGCGCCTGGGGCGCGCTCGACGCCGCCGCCCGCCGCGGCCTCGCCTTCAGCGCCGAAGTCAGAGCTGAGACCGATCATCTGTACGCCAACGTCAGCCACGTGATCCCGTCGATCGAGTGGCCGGCCTACGCGCCATTGATCGCTGCGATCAACCGGATCAAGCGCGAGAAGAACGCCGTCATCCTCGCGCACAATTACATGACCAGCGAGATCTTCCATTGCGTCGGCGATTTCCGCGGCGACTCGCTGCAGCTCGCGCGTGAAGCCGCCGAAACCGATGCCGACATCATCGTACAAGCCGGCGTGCACTTCATGGCCGAGACGTCGAAGATTCTCGCTCCGGAAAAAACCGTCCTGATCCCGGACATGCGCGCCGGCTGCTCGCTCGCCGCCTCGATCACCGGCGCCGATGTTCGTTTGATCAAACAGCGTTTTCCCGGCGTCCCGGTCGTCACTTACGTCAACACATCGGCCGATGTGAAAGCCGAGAGCGATGTGTGCTGCACATCGTCCAACGCCGCCGCGATCGTCGAATGGGCGGCGAAAACCTGGAACACGGACCGCGTCATTCTTCTGCCGGATGAATTCCTGGCCAAGAACGTCGCCGCGCAAACCGGCATCAAGATCATCTCCTGGCACGGCCGCTGCGAAGTGCACGAGCGCTTCACTGCCGAGGACGTCGCCGAACTGCGCGCCGCGCATCCGGGGCTGGTCGTGCTCGCGCACCCGGAATGCCCGCCTGACGTCATGGCCGCTGCGGATTTCGCCGGATCGACGGCAGCGTTGCAGGATTACGTCGTCGAGAAGCGTCCCGGCAAAGTCGTGCTGCTCACCGAATGTTCGATGAGCGACAACGTCGCCGCCGCCGCGCCCGACGTCGACTTTATCCGCCCCTGCAATCTCTGCCCGCACATGAAGCGCATCAGCCTCGAGAATATTTACGACGCGCTGGTGGAGATGAAGCACGAGGTCACGATCCCGGAGGACGTGCGCGCCCGCGCCAAGACGGCGATCGATCGCATGCTCGCGCTGCCAAAGGAAAAGCCGCGCGCGTTCGAGACGGGGCGGCCGGAAGTCGCGGTCGAGCTGGTGTAGTTCGCCACATTGCCGCCGCGCGCCTCGCCGATGAGAGCCCCAACGAAAACCAGCTTTGGGGACTGCAATGCGAGGTATTTTGACGGCTGCTGTGTTGGCGGCGATGGCGGCCGCGCCCGCCAGTGCGCAATCCAGCGACGCGTATTCCGGAACCTGGGCGTTCCAGACGCAAATCTACGGCGACCAGCAATATGCCGTCTCGATGAGCGGCGTCGCTGTGATCAATCCGGCGGCGCCTGGCCGCTACGACATCCAGCTGATCGCGCACGAGCTGATCACCGAGCGCGCCAGCGGTCGCGCCAACATGCTGACGGCGCGCCAAACCTGCACCGGCGAAACCAATGGCGGCCAATTCAACATCGCCTGCCAGATGGCCGAACCTGTCGAAGGCTATCAGCCGGACAATTTCGTATTGCAGACGGGCGAAGCCGATCAGCTTGTCGGGGTTCTGAGTTCAGCCGCCAGCGGCCAGGTGACGTTCGACCGCCTGCGCTGATCACGACGGCGCGCGCATGAGCGCGCGCCCAATCCTCATCGTCGGCGCCGGGCTCGCCGGATTATTTCTGGCGCTCAAGCTCGCACCGCGCCGCGTTGTGGTTCTCAGTCAGGCGCCGCTGGGCCAGGGATCATCATCCGCTTGGGCGCAAGGCGGCATCGCCGCCGCGCTCGACGCGCAAGATGCGCCCGCGCTGCACGCTGAGGACACCATCGCCGCCGGCGCCGGCCTCGTCGACGCCGCCGTCGCGCACCTCATCGCCAATGAGGGCCCCGCCCGGGTGATGGATCTGATCGCACTCGGTGTGCCGTTCGACCGCACGCCCGATGGCAAACTCGCGCAAAGCCTGGAGGCCGCGCACTCGCGTCCGCGCGTCGCACGTGTGTCAGGCGACCTCGCTGGAAAAGCGATCATGGAGGCGCTGATCATTGCAGCGCGTGCGTCTCACCACATCGAGATCGTTGAAGGCGCACGCGCGAACGCGTTGCTGCTCGACGACAACGGCCGCGTCTGCGGCGCCCTCTGCAGCGCCACCGGCGCGCGCTTCGAAGCAGACGAAACCATCCTCGCCACCGGCGGCGCCGGTGGGCTTTATGCCGTGACGACCAATCCGCAAGAAGCCATGGGCCAAGGCTTCGCACTGGCCGCACGCGCGGGCGCATTGATCGCCGATCCGGAATTCGTGCAATTCCACCCCACCGCGATCGACATTGGCCGCGATCCCGCCCCGCTCGCCACCGAAGCGCTGCGCGGCGAGGGCGCGCACCTCATCAACGCGGCGGGCGCGTCCTTCGTCTCCGATCTGGCCCCGCGCGACGTCGTTGCGCGCGCAATTCACCTCGAACGCGCCGCCGGCCGCGGCGCATTTCTCGACGCGCGCGCTGCGGTCGGCACGAAATTTCCGGAGCACTTTCCGACAGTGTTCGCTGCCTGCATGAGCGCCGGCATTGATCCGCGCGTCACGCCGATCCCGGTCGCGCCGGCAGCGCACTATCATATGGGCGGGATCGCCACCGACATCTGGGGCCGCAGCACGCTTGCCGGGCTCTCGGCGGTTGGCGAATGCGCCTCGACAGGCGCCCACGGCGCCAATCGGCTCGCCTCCAATTCGCTCCTCGAGGCGGTGGTCTTCGCTCATCGCATCGCAGCCCGCTTACGCGACAGCGATGCGGGCGCGCCTACCGCTTCTACGCCGATGCCAGCCCCGCCACACCTGCCAGAGCCCGCGCACACCGAATTGCGTGCATTGATGCAAGCGCATGCCGGCGTTGTTCGCGATCAGGCCGGATTAACGCTGGCGCTCGACCGTATCGGCGCACTCTGCGATGTTCACGGCCCCGCGCACGCCTTGATCGCTGCGCGCTTCATCGTTCACGCCGCCCTCCGCCGCCGCGAAAGCCGTGGCGGCCATTACCGGAGCGACTTTCCAGATGCCACCGCGCCCCGACGCAGCTTCCTCAACGCAACGGATGTTGCCGCCCCTGCCTGACATCGTGCTGGAGCCGATCGTCAAGCTGGCGCTCACCGAGGACCTCGGCGTCGCCGGCGACGTAACAACAGACGCGTTGATCGATCCCAACGCGCAAGGGCGCTGGGTGATCGCCGCGCGCAGAGCGGGCGTTGTCGCCGGCCTCGACGCAGCCACGCTCGCGGGCTGGACCATCGACGCGGATATGCAGTTCACCGTGCGCGCGCCCGATGGCGCCGCTGTGAAAGCCAAGGACGTCATTCTCGAGATCGAAGGCAGCGCGCGTTCAGTGCTGATGGCCGAGCGCACGATGTTGAACTTCGTCGGCCGCCTGTCCGGCGTGGCGACGCTCACGCGCGTTTATGTCGATGCTGTTCACGGCATGGGGGTGACCATCGCCTCAACCCGCAAAACCACGCCAGGCATGCGCGCGCTGGAGAAACGCGCCGTGCGTCTCGGCGGCGGCGGCGCGCACCGTTACGGCTTGGACGACGCGATCTTGATCAAGGACAATCACGTCGCCGCCGCTGGCGGCATCGGTCGCGCACTTGAGCTCGCCCGCGCCGCAGCCGCGCACCTCACCGCCATCGAAATCGAGGTCGATAGCCTTGAGCAATTGAAACAAGCGCTGCCGCACGCCCCGAGCGCCATCATGCTCGACAATTTCACGCTCGCCGACATGCGCGCGGCGGTGAAGCTCACGAACGGGCAGACACTGCTGGAGGCCTCAGGCGGCATCACCATCGAAAACGTGTTCGCCGTGGCTGAAACGGGTGTGGACGTTATCAGCGTCGGCGCGCTGACCCATTCCGCCCCGGCCTTGGACGTCGGCCTGGACGCCCTCTAACTCACCCGTGCAACCTGCACGCACGGAGTGGCGCGAACCACGCGCTTACTGGAGGCCGGATACTTCGCCAGCAAAGCTGCCGGACGGATCGGACGCGCGGTGAAATTGCCGCCGCAATTCGGGCAGGCCCCTGCGAGCACGCCATCGGCGCACGCCACGCAGAATGTGCATTCGAACGTGCAAATGCGTGCGTCCGCACTCTCGGGCGGAAGATCGCAATCGCAGCACTCGCAGTTTGGTCTCAGCTCAAGCATCACGCCCGCTCCGTCAACGATTGGATCGCCTCGCGCCGCCGCGCCGCGAAACCCGCGAACATCTGCTTCACGCCTTCGACGATTTCCGGTTCGGCTTTCTCTGGCCGCCCGCCGACGAACGGCGGCGCTGGATCGTACTCAAGCGCCAACTGGATGGTTTTGGCGACCTTCTCTCCAGCAAGCTCTGCAACAATGGTCAACGCAATGTCGATTCCCGCCGTCACACCGCCGCCGGTGAACGCATTGCCGTCGCGTACCACGCGCGCCGGATCGGGAATGGCGCCGAACGCTGCGAGCAAATCGCGATACGCCCAATGGCTTCCGGCGCGCTTTCCCGTGATGAGCCGCGCCGCACCCAGGATAAGCGAGCCGGTGCAAACCGCGGTCACGAATTGCGCGCTGGCGCCCAGGCGTTTCACTTGCGCGATAAAATCAGGATCGAGCATCGCGTCGGTCTGACCCGGACCACCCGGCACGCAGATCAAGTCACAGCTCTCGATATCGGCGAGACGCGTGAGATCGGCGAACACGAGCCCAAGCTCGGATTCGAGCCGCCCACCCTCCTTCGACGCGACAATCACCTCAGCGCCGGGCATGCGCGCCAACACCTCATAAGGCCCGGTGAAATCCAGCTGCGTGAGCCTCGGATAGAGAATGAACACGATCTTGAACGGCGCGGGCATCGGCGAAACTCCGGTTGACGCCGCCACCATGGCGCCGGCAAGCTCTGGCGGAAATGTCAAAGAAGCCTCGTTTTCCGCCAAAGCCCAAAATCGTCGTGCTGGTGGTTTTCCCGGGTTTCCAGATTTTGGACGCCGCCGGCCCAATCGCCGCGTTCGAAATTGCGACGCGGTTCGCCAAAGGCGCGTACCGGCTCCGTGTTGTGGCCGCGCATGCGGGATCGGTCGCGTCGTCCTCCGGAATCTCCATGCCCGCGGAGCGCTTCGGCGCGGCGGCGACCGACACCTTAATGGTCGTCGGCGGCAACGGCACGCAAGCGGCCACGGCTGACGCTGCACTTATACGCGCCATTCAGGGCGCCAGTGCGCGGGCGCGCCGCGTCTCAAGCGTTTGCTCAGGCGCGTTCTTGCTGGCGTCGGCGGGATTGCTGCGCGGCAAGCGCGCGACAACGCATTGGCGTCACGCCGAGCGCTTGGCGCGGCTTTTCCCCGATGTGCGCGTTGAAGCCGACAGCATCTACGTGCGCGACGGCAAGGTCTGGACCGCCGCCGGCGTCAGCGCCGGCATCGATCTGGCTTGCCATGATCAGCGATGATCTCGGCGCCGAGATCGCCGCAGATGTGGCGCGTGAGATGGTGGTGTACGCCAAACGCCCCGGCGGGCAGACGCAGCATTCGGCGCTGCTGGAGTTCGGCGCACGCAGCGAGCGCTTCGCCGATCTCAACGCTTGGGTGCGCGAACATTTGGGCAGCGACCTTTCCGTCGAACGCCTCGCCGACCAAGCGGCCATGAGCCCGCGCAATTTTGCACGCGCCTACGCCGCCGAAACCGGCATCACCCCGGCCAAGGCGGTCGAGCGTATGCGCATCGAAGCGGCGCGCGCCGCGCTTGAGGCCGGCACGCCCATTCAAGAGATCGCGCGGCGCACAGGCTTCGGCGATATTGAGCGCATGCGGCGCGCTTTCGTTCGGCTCTACGGCGTACCGCCCGCCGCTCTTCGCCGCACCTTGCGCAGCGCTTGACGAGGCGCTGAAAGCAGCGGACGGATTGACCCTATGTCCAAGCCAGACCCGCAAAAGTGCATCTTCATCACAGGCGCCGGCTCCGGCATCGGCCGCGCCACCGCGCAATTGTTCGCCGAGCGCGGATGGTTTGTCGGGCTGTTCGATGTGAACCCGCAAGGCCTGGAAGAAACCGCGGCTTCATTGCCGTCAGGTCAACGCATTTCGATGGCGTTCGACGTTCGCGATCGCGCTGGATGGACACGCGCGGTGGAAACGTTTGGGCAAGCGACGAACCGGCGCATGAACGTGTTGTTCAACAACGCTGGCGTCGGCCGCGGCGGCTGGCTTGAAGAGATGAGCGAAGACGAGATCGATCTCGTGCTCGATGTGAACCTCAAAGGCGTGATCAACGGCGCCATCGCCGCACTGCCCTTGTTGCGTGAAACGCCCGGCGCTCGCATCGTCAACACCGCGTCAGTCGCGGGCATTTTCGGCGCGCCCAAGATGGCGATTTATTGCGCGACGAAGTTCGGCGTGCGCGGCCTCACCGAGTCGCTGGACGTCGAGTATTCACGCTACGGCGTCCGCGTGGTGAGCTTGATGCCGTGGTTCGTCGACACCGCGATCCTCGATCACAACGAGGTCAACACCAATCGGCGCATTCGCGATACGCTCACGGAAAACAAGACGCCAGTCTATCCTGTGCGCATGGCCGCTGAGCGCGCGTGGGACGCCGCACACGGCAGCGAGATCCACTACATGGTCGGCAAGGAGGCCGAGCGCGCACGCTTTGCGGCGCGGTTCTTCCCGAACGCTATGCGCAATCAGATCAAGAAAACGATGCGCGACGACTAGGTCGCGACTTCTTCCTGCGCGGTGGCGACGGGCGCCGCAGCATCGGTCGTCGTCGCCGGCGCTTCCGCTTCCGGCTCAGCCGAAATTTCCTGCGCCACGATCGCTTCCTCGGCGGCCTCAGCGGCCGGCGGGATCAGATCGTCGCTGGCGCCATGGCCACGACGGCCGCTGCCACGACGGCGCGCAAGCGCCGCTTGGTAGATCGGACGCTCATCGGCGGTCGGAAACCGATAGAATTGGTGGCTGCCGATCGAGGTAGTCGGCACCAGGCCCGACGACCAAACCGGGTTCACGGCGTGGGTGTGATAGTGCGTCGCGCGCTGCGTCAGCGGGCGCGTGTAGCCCTTCATCACCAGCTCGGCGATGTGCTGGGCGGTTTCCCAAGCGCGTCCACGCGGACGGCGGTTGATCGAGCCGTCGCAGGTGAAGGTGAATTGGCAGCCGGTCGACAGGTGCGAGCCCTGATAGACGACGCCACAGATCGAGTGCGGATAGGCGCGCGAGCGCGTCCGGTTGACGATCACCTCGGCCACCGCCTGCTGACCTTGCTGGGTCTCGCCGCGCGCCTCGTGATAGATCGCCAGCGACAGGCAGTTCAGTTCGCGGGCATTGAGTTCGTTCTCGCGACGGGCCGGGGTCGGCTCGGTCGTCGGCGCCAGCGGACCGCGCAGAGCGGCTTGCACCAGCATGGAATGGGTATCGCCTTCAAACAGGTTGGCTTGGCCGCGAGCGCGCAGGCCGTCACCGGTGCGGAAGGCGACCAGTTCAACGCGCGCATTCGGCTCGCCGCCGGCAAGCACTTGCTGCTGCAGCTCAGCCTGGAAGGCCATCGAGGTTTCAGCCCAGTCAGCGCCCGCGCGCTGCTCGGCGGCGCGATGCGCGATCACCGGCATCGCCACGGCTGCCGCCGCGATGCACACGATCGTCGCTGCGCCCTGGCGCATGGCCAGAGGGTTCCGTTCGATCTCAACCATAATTTGGGTCCGTAGCGTTCCCGCAAACGTGGTCAGTCGATCCCAGAACAACGGTAAAAGCATTAAGCCCCGCTTAAAGCCGTCCAGTTTTGGCACAAGTCGCTGCCAATAAATCCGTGACGGACGCCCAACATTGCCTGCGCTCTTATTCTGCGGCGCAGCAGGATTGGGATATAGGCTCCTCACCAGGGCCGCGATTGACTTTTTGTTCATGGTCGCAATTCCAGCGGAACTTGGGGTTCAACTTGGACCGCGCCAGCGGCCGCCCGGGACAGCCGCGATCCGGCTCCAGCCCTTGCGGGACAAGGCCTTGCGAGGATCGTGCCGTTTCGCCAACGGAGCGAGTGTAGCCGCGACGCCACGCCGCGACCGCCGCAGGCGGTTGCCGATGCGTCAAGGAGCGAAACGTCAGCCCTTCGCGAGTGCGGCCTGAGCCGCGGCGAGCCGGGCAATTGGGGTCCGGTAGGGCGAGCAAGACACGTAATCGAGCCCGGCCGCCTCAAAGAAGGCCACCGACGCCGGATCGCCGCCGTGTTCCCCACAAACGCCAAGCTTCAGCCCTGCCCGCTGGGCCCTGCCGCGTTCGCAGGCCAGCCGAACCAGTTCGCCCACACCGGCGGTGTCAATTGATACGAACGGGTCAATCGTTAAGACGCCCCGCTCGACGAAGGTTCCCAGGAATTTGCCGGAATCGTCGCGCGAGAGCCCCATCGTGGTCTGGGTGAGATCGTTGGTGCCGAACGAGAAGAATTCGGCGGTTTCGGCGATCTCGCCGGCCAGCAGCGCCGCGCGTGGTAGCTCGATCATGGTGCCGACGAGATACTCAATCTTCACCTTGCGCTCGGCCATCACCTCGGCGGCCACCGCATCGACGCGCGCCTTCAGCAAGTCCAACTCACGCTTGGCCAGCACGAACGGGATCATGATTTCGGGTATCGGCGCTTTGCCCGTCTCGCTCAGCACATCGCACGCGGCCTCAAACACGGCGCGCGTCTGCATCTCATAAATCTCGGGATAAACGATCGCCAATCGGCAGCCGCGGAAGCCGAGCATCGGATTCACTTCCGCCAATTCTTTCGAGCGCACCAGCAGCGCTTTCGCATCGAGCCCCGTCGCGGCGGCCACATCGGCGCAATCCTCTTCCGTGTGCGGCAAGAATTCGTGCAGCGGCGGATCTAGATAGCGGATCGTCACCGGGCGATCGCCCATGATGCGGAACAGCTCGGCGAAATCCTTGCGCTGAAACGGACCAAGCTTGGCGAGCGCGGCGACACGCCCCGCTGTCGTTTCCGCCAGGATCATCTCGCGCACTGCCGCAATGCGGTTGGCGTCGAAGAACATGTGCTCGGTGCGGCAAAGGCCAATACCCTCGGCGCCGAACTTGATCGCCGTTCGCGCGTCCTCCGGCGTTTCCGCATTGGCGCGCACTTTCATTCGCCGCGCACGGTCCGCCCATTCCATCAAAGTTGCGAAATCCCCAGTCAGCTCCGGCTCCACCATGTCGGCTGCGCCGGCAAGCACTTCGCCCGTTGAGCCATCCACGGTGATGATCTCGCCATGCTTGATCACCCGGCCGATGGCGCGAAACACGCCTTCCTTCTCGTTGATGCGCACATCGCCGGCGCCCGACACACACGGCCTGCCCATGCCGCGCGCAACGACGGCCGCGTGGCTGGTCATGCCGCCGCGCGACGTCACGATCGCCTTTGCCGCGTGCATACCGTGAATGTCTTCAGGGCTCGTCTCCTCGCGCACGAGGATCACCGCTTCGCCCTTGTGCGCCAGCTGCTCGGCCTCATCGCTATCGAACACCACTTTGCCGGACGCCGCGCCTGGCGAGGCCGGCAAGCCTTTGCAGATGAGATCGCGCGTGTAGGCGGGTGAGATCGTTGGGTGCAGCAATTGATCGAGCGCGGCCGGATCGACGCGCAAGACCGCTTCGTTCTCGCTGAGCACCCCTTCGCGCGCCATCTCGACGGCGATGCGCAGCGACGCTTTCGCGGTGCGTTTGCCGTTGCGCGTTTGCAGCATGTAGAGCTTGTCGCGTTCGATCGTGAACTCGATGTCCTGCATGTCGCGGTAATGCGCTTCGAGCTTGTCGAACACCGCAGCGAGCTCGGCGTACGCCTGCGGCATCGCCTCTTCCAACGACAAGCCTTCATCGCCCATCGCCAAACGCGCCTGCTTGGTCAGCGGCTTCGGCGTGCGGATGCCGGCGACGACGTCTTCGCCCTGCGCGTTGATCAGGTACTCGCCGTAATAGAGCTTTTCGCCGGTCGACGGATTGCGCGTGAACGCAACGCCAGTCGCGCTCGTCTCGCCCATATTGCCGAACACCATCGCCTGCACGTTCACCGCCGTGCCCCAGCTTTCCGGGATCGCATTGTGCTTGCGATAGAAGATGGCGCGGTCGCTCATCCAGCTTTGGAAAACAGCGCTGACGGCGCCCCAGAGCTGCGCCTTCGCGTCACTCGGAAATGGCGCACCCAATTCGCGCTGCACCGCGCGCTTGTAGTCAGCGACCACCTTCACCCAATCCTCGGCGGTGAGGTCGGTGTCGTACTTGAAATCGTTGGTCTCCTTGTAGGAGCCCAGAATTTCCTCGAACACACCGTGCTCAAGGCCCAGCACCACATCGCAATACATCTGGATGAAGCGGCGATAGGAATCGTAAGCAAAGCGCCGGTCGCCGGAGAGCTTAGCTAGGCCTTCAACGGTTTCGTCATTCAGGCCGAGGTTCAGCACCGTATCCATCATACCCGGCATCGACGCACGCGCGCCTGAGCGCACGGAGACGAGCAGCGGATTGGAGGCATCGCCAAATTTCTTGCCGGCCTTTTTCTCGAGCGCGGCCAAAGCGGCGTCGAATTGTGCATCGAGGTCGGCGGGATAAGCGCGGCCGTTGTCGTAATAATGGACGCAAACCTCGGTCGTGATCGTGAAGCCCGGCGGCACCGGCAACCCCAGCTTCGCCATTTCAGCCAGGTTCGCGCCCTTGCCGCCGAGCAGCGTCTTCATCGACGCATCACCGCCGCTCTCACCGCCGCCGAAGCCGTAGATCCATTGCGTTGCAGACATGGTTCAACTCTCGTCCCCCGCCCCCTCGCGGGGCGGGGGTAGGGGGTGGGGGGCCTTCAGAAACATGCGGACTTGATCCAACACCCAATCCGGCCTCGTCCAAATATCATTGTTGGTGAGGCGTAGAAGTTTGAAGCCCGCAACTCTGGCGGCTTCGTCCTTCCTCGCATCACGCAACGCGTTCTCGGGCAGCGCGTGAATGCCGCCGTCGAGCTCTATCAGCAAACGGGCGCCGTATTCGGCAAAATCGAAAACAAAGTCACCGACGGCGACTTGTTTGCGGAAGTGCGCGTCCGGTTCGTCGCGCAGATAACGCCAGAGCTTCTTTTCAGACGGCGTAAGCTCCTTACGAAGATGCTGCGCACGGAGCTTAGTGCGTGTTCGATCTTTTTGACGAGGACCGTCGCTTGAACCCGGCGCCCAGCCATGCCCCAACTTGCGCGCCGACGCTTGAGGCGCCTGAGCGTTTGATCGCCCCCCACCCCCTACCCCCGCCCCACGAGGGGGCGGGGATTCTGAGTTGTGATCGCTCATCCTTCGATCTTTGAAAAATCAGCCACAGCAGACAGCGCTTCTGTAAAGCGCCTGAGCAACAAAAGCCGATTGCGGCGCAGCGCCGGATCGTCGGCGTTGACCAGGAGTTTTTCGAAGAAGGCGTCCACCGGCACGCGCAGCCCTGCAAGGGCGCCCATCGCGACCATGAAATCCTCATTCTCCACCGCCTTGCGCGCGAGTGGGATCGCGACTTCGAGCACAGTGTTCAGCTCGGCTTCCTGCGGCTCTTTCAGAAGCGCCTTGTCGATACCCGCTTGGCGATCGGCTTCGGAGAGGCCTTTGCCCTTCTTCTCTTCGGCCGCGAGAATGTTCGCCGCGCGCTTATAGCCCGCAAGCAAGTTCGCGCCGTCTTCCGTTTTCAGGAACACGTCGAGCGCTTCGACGCGCGCTACGATGCGAACGAGATCGTCGTCGCCGAGCGCGAACACGGCGTCGACGAGATCGTGGCGCTTGCCTTGGTCGCGGAGTTGAACTTTGAGGCGATCGGCTAGGAAGGCGAACAAGCTCTGAACGAAAGCATCCGTCTCGCCACTCCACACGCCCTTCAGCGGGCCACCGCCCTTCTCGACAGAGTATAAGCGGAGAGCCTCGACGATCTCACTATTTCCGACGTGCGCGCCGGCTCCGAGCTGAACGCGAAGTCCATTTGTCAGGATGATGCGAACGAGACCGAGGGCCGCACGGCGCAGTCCGTAAGCATCGCTTGAGCCAGTCGGCTTTTCGTCGATCGCCCAGAATCCAACGAGCGTATCCAGCTTGTCCGCGAGCGCGAGCGTCACCGCGACAGGATCGCTCGGCACTCGATCATTCGGCCCAAGCGGCCTATAATGATCCTCAATCGCCGCCGCGACGCTCTCGTGATTACCCTTTGTCAGCGCGCTCAGCTGACGCCCCACCTGCCCTTGCAGCTCGGGGAATTCGCCGACGGTTTCCGTCACCAAATCCATTTTGCAGAGACTAGCCGCTTCGCGCACGAGCTTCGGATCGGCGCCAGTGACGGCGCAGAGTTCTTCGGCCAGCGCCTTCACGCGCTCGACCTTATCCCACACGCTGCCGAGCTTCTGGTGGAAGACGATCTTCTGCAGCTTCGCCTTGCGCTCTTCGGTGAAGAGCGGCGTCGCGGTGTCGACGCTCCAGAAGAATTGCGCATCGGAGAGCCGGGCTGAGAGCACGCGTGCGTTACCCGCGGCGATGGCCTTGCCGCCGTCCTTGGCGTCGACGTTGGCCACCGTGATGAAGTGCGGCGCGAGGCGGCCCGTCTTCGGATCGCGCACCGCAAAATATTTCTGGTGCGTCCGCATCGAGAGCCGGATCACTTCGCCCGGCAGATCGAGAAACGCCGGGTCCATGTCGCCCAGGATCACCACCGGCCACTCAACCAGCCCCGCGACCTCTTCGAGCAAGCCGATATCCTCAACCAGTTCGAGCCCTTTCGCGACGCACGCCTTCTTGGCGCCCTCGACGATGCGCGCCTTCCGCGCCTCCCGGTCGACCTCGACATACGCCGCGCGCAACTTCGCGGCGTGATCGGCGGCGTCTTTCGGTTCGATCGCGCCTGGCGCGTGGAAGCGATGGCCCCAGGTCTTGGCTTCACTCGGCACAATGTCGACACTGATGGGCACGTGCTTGCCGTCGAACAGGCAGAGGATGTTCTGCAGCGGGCGCACCCATTGCAAATCGCTCACGCCCGATCGCATCGATTTTGGCCACGGAAACGCGCGCACGATCTCGGGCACGATCTCCTGCACGATCGCGCTCGTCTCGCGGCCGGCGCGTTCAATCTTCGCGACGTAAAACGCGCCCTTTTTATCTTCGACCACTTGCGCTTGATCGATTGAGCTAAGCCCCGCGCTTTTCAGAAAGCCCTGGATCGCCTGATCAGGGCTTCCGACGCGCGGGCCTTTCTTTTCTTCGTTCACGTCCGCGGCCTTCGCCGGCAGATCGTCGATCACCGCGCCGATGCGGCGCGGACTGGAGAACGTGCGGATCGCCTTCGGTTCAAGCCCCGCGCCCTTCAGCTTCTCGCCCAGCGCACGCGACAAATCTTCCTCAGCGCGCTTCTGCATCCGCGCCGGGATCTCTTCGGAGAAAAATTCGAGGAGCAGCTGGGGCATTAGCTCTGGCTCTCCGCCCACGCACTCGCACACCCCTTCGCCAAATCGCGCACCCGCGCGATGAAGCTTTGGCGTTCAGTCGGGCTCACCACGCCGCGCGCGTCGAGCAGGTTAAACAGGTGCGAGGCTTTCAGCGTGTAATCGAACGCCGGCAACACTGCGCCCTCGCCGAGAAGCCGATGCGCCGTCCGCTCGGCGTCCTCAAACCATCTGAGATTTTGCTCAGCGTCACTGAGTTCGAAATTGAAGCGCGATTGTTGCTTCTCGTTTTCGAGGAAGATGTCGCCATAGGTCAGCGGCGTGGCGCTGTCAGGATCGTTGAACGGCAGATCGTAAACGCGATCCACGCCGAACACATACATCGCCAGGCGTTCCAGCCCGTAGGTGAGTTCGCCACTGACCGGGCGCACGTCCAAGCCGCCGACTTGCTGGAAGTAAGTGTACTGGCTCACCTCCATGCCATCGCACCAGACTTCCCACCCCAAGCCCCAAGCGCCGACGGTCGGGTTTTCCCAATCGTCTTCGACAAACCGGATGTCGTGCAGCAGCGGATCGATGCCGATGCGCACCAGCGATTGCAGATAAAGATCCTGCAGGTTCGCCGGGTTGGGCTTCAGGATCACTTGGTACTGATAATAGTGCTGCAGGCGGTTGGGGTTTTCCCCATAGCGCCCATCCTTCGGCCGCCGCGACGGCTGCACATATGCCGCTCGCCAAGGTTTCGGCCCCAGCGCCCGCAATGTGGTCGCCGGGTGCAGCGTGCCGGCGCCTACTTGCTCGTCATACGGTTGCAGGATCGCACAGCCCTGCTCGGCCCAGTAATTCTGGAGCGTCAGGATCACATCCTGGAAGCAGCGGGGCATTTTGTGGGCGGCCATTGTGCAACCGCGTAATGGGCGCCGCGCCGAGTATCAAGCCGCCTGCGGGCGAGGTTTGCGCGAGGCGCGGAATCCTTCGAAACAGGTTGGATGGGGATTTGCGGGATCGACGAGGCCGGGCGCGGGCCCTGGGCCGGGCCGGTGGTGGCCGCAGCGGTGATCCTGCCCGCCAAAGGCCGGCCCAAAGGCCTAGCCGACTCCAAGACACTGAGCGCCGAGGCGCGTGCAGAATTGGCCCAAGCGATCCGGGCATGTGCGATGGTGGGCGTCGGCGAGGCTTCGCCCACTGAAATCGACCAGATCAACATCCTCCAGGCCACCTACCTCGCGATGCGGCGCGCGCTCGCCGCGTTGCCGCAGGCGCCGGTCGCCATCCTCATCGACGGCAATTCCGCCCCGACCGATCTGCCCTGCCCGGTCGAGACCATTATCGATGGAGATGCGCACGTCGCTTCGATTTCGGCCGCCTCGATCATCGCCAAGGTGCATCGCGACGCATTGATGGTCGAAGCGTGCGCGCTTTATCCTGGCTATGGCTTCGCCAAGCACAAAGGCTACGGCGCGCCTGAGCATCAAAAAGCGCTCGCCGCACTTGGCCCCTGCGCCATCCATCGACAGAGCTTCAAGCCGATCCGCGAAGCACAGGCCCTGATCGACAGCCAAAGGCTCGCGCGCGCCTCCTAACTGGCGCCCAACACCAACGGCGCCACATTCGTGCGACGCGCAACGCATCCAACACCCACCGCTTTGTCATCTCTACTTCAGGGAACAGGTGGAGGGGCACTTGAAGATCGCACGCGGCGCTTTGATTTCGGTATTGGCGATCACCGGCGTCGCACACGCGCAACAGGCGAGCACACCTGCGCCGCCGCAAGCTGACACGACGCGCGCGAGTAGCGATCGCATCGACTATCCCGCTTCATACTTCGCGCAATTCACGCCGCAGACCGCGCTCGACATGATCAATCAAACGCCGGGCTTCTCGCTTGATAGCGGCGACGAGCGGCGCGGCTTCGCCGGCGCGGTCGGCAATGTGCTGATCGACGGCGCACGCCCCGTCGCCAAGAGCCAGACACTCGACACCATCCTCGCCCAAATCCCCGCCGACCAAGTGGTGCGCATCGAAATTCTGCGCGGCGCGCAAGTGGCCGGAGATGCATCGGGGCAAGCTGTGCTTGTCAACATCGTCCGCACGCCGTCCGGCGGTGCCGGCATTTGGAACGCCGGCTTCGAATACGCCTCGCTCAACATCGTCGCGCCGCGCGCTGATGTGTCTTACACGGGCCGCACCGGCCAGATCGACTACGGCATTTCCGGACGCGTGCGCACGCAATACCGACGCTTCATCGGCGTGCGCAACATGTTCGACAACACCGACAACCTCACCGGCCACGCCGATCTCAATGGCCCAAACCACATGCGTCAGTTCGCAGTGAGCGGGAACATCGGCCTGCCGCTGGCGGGCGGGCGCCTCAGCGCCACCAGCGAACTCTCTTGGCAAACCTTCGGCGAAAACGATTCCTTCGCTTTCCACGAGCCGGACGGAACGCCGACGACGACATTGTTCCTGCGCGTCGACAATCCCAACCTGCAAGGCGAAGTCGGCCTGAACTACGACCGCGATCTCGGCCCATGGTCGATGTCGCTGATCGGTCTCGCCAATCGCCAACGCGCACCGAGCGCGCAAGTCGGTCGCTTCGAGGATGCCGACGGAGACGTGACATCCACGTTCGATCAGCAAGTCCGTGTCGAAACCAGCGAGAGCATTCTGCGCGGCACGCTGACCCGCACGCTCAGCGCCCAGCATCGCATCGAGTTCGGCGCCGAAGGCGCGATCAACACGCTCGATCAGCGCCTCTCCTTTATCCAGGACACCGGCGCAGGCCCCGAAAGCGTGCCGATCGGCAACGCCAATGTCAGCATAGAAGAAAACCGCGCCGATTTCTTTGGCGTCCACACCTGGCAGCCGAGTCCGCGCTGGTCGCTGGAAAGCCGCCTCGCCTGGGAAACCTCGACACTCACCTTCTCCGGCGATGACGAGCAGATCGTCGAGCTTTCGTTCTGGAAGCCGTCGCTCCAGCTCACACGCAGCTTTACCGGCGGCAACCAAGTGCGGCTTCGGCTCTACCGGGATGTCGGCCAGCTCAATTTTCGCGATTTCGTGTCCGCGGCCTCCGTTGCTGACGCGCGCGTCGATGGCGGCAACACCGATCTCGTGCCGCAAACCGATTGGCGCGCCGAGCTTGGCGCCGATCTCCGCTTTCCAGGCGGAGCGGCTTTGCGGCTCACCGCGACGCGGCATTGGTTCCGCGATGTCGCCGATCTCGTGTTTCTGCCAGCGCCGCTCGGCTTCGATGCGCCCGGCAATATCGGCGACGCCGACGCCACCAGCCTCGACGTCGATTTCTCTACCCCGCTGCACGCGCTGATCCCGGGCGCTCAGCTCAGCATCAACGGCTCGCTCTGGGACACCAGCGTCACCGACCCGATCACAGGGCGCCCGCGCATTCTCTCCTCGCTCTCGGAGTCCGAGGTCGAGATCGAGTTCCGCCAAGACGTGCCAGCCTGGAAGTTCTCGTGGGGGATCGAAGCCTCGTTCGAAGGGGAAACACAGGATTATCGGTCCGACGAGGTGTTCGTCGAACAAGAGGGCCCCTGGGTGGATGTGTTCGCCGAATTCACCGGCCTTCCGAACGGCCTGCGCCTACGAACACGCGCCATCAACGTATTCGACGGCCACATCCAACGCGGCCGGCTGTTCTACGCGCCCGACCGAACAGGCAGCTTGGACAGCTATGAGCTGCAGGACTTCTTCTTCGAGAACGGCGCTTATTATCGCGTCGAACTCGTGGGCGCGTTCTAAGCGGGTTTCGTCGGGCGATAGAACAAACGTCCGAACATCATCACAGGGAACATGATCAACGCGGCAAACCGCGCCGGCCATTCTTGGCCCGTCGCGCAGAAATAAATCCCAAATCCGAACGCGATCACCGGCGCCACCGATTGCGACAGCCGAAACCACCATTCGCCCGGCTCAATCCCGCCAACAAGCCGGCCCTTCCCGCGCGTGGTGACGATGAACAGCAGCGTCATCGACGTCGCCGCCGCTGCGCTTACCCACCAATAGAATTGTAGCGCTGGCAGGCTGCCAGTGTTCTCGCCAAAGACGCTGGTCGCGAACGGCAGCACCGTCATGGTGCACAGCACGAACAGGTTCACGATCGCCGTCAGCCAATCGAACTGGATCAGCTTGCGCATCACACGCATGTGGACGGCCCACCAAAGGGCGATCAGCGCAAAGCTCATGGCGAAGGCCAGGAAGCGCTCGACCATGCCGGCGAGCGCGCCCCAAAGCTCCTGATCGGGCCCATGCACCTCCGGCGCATGCAGCTCGATCGCCAGCAACGTCAGCACGATCGCAAACACCGCATCCGAGAAGAACAGCATGCGGTCGATCATGCGCCCGTCGATCCCGCGCGCGGCGCTTTCGTGATGAGACATGGAGCCCTCCCCGGTCCGGCTTATGGTTAACGCAGACTATTTACCGGCCAAACAGCTTCGCCCAGTTGATTCTCTCTTAACCGTCAAGCTTGAATGTGCGCCTTCGGCCCGGCGCTTGGACAAGCGCGCCCGGCCGGCGGGTGGGACAATGGCGCGCAAACGGAATTCCTCAGGACTACGGCTGGTGGCGGCGAGCCCCGCCGCGCCTGCGCCGATCGATCAGGTGATCATCGGCGATTGTATTGAAGCGATGAAGCTTTTGCCGGACGCGAGCGTCGATCTGGTGTTCGCCGATCCGCCCTACAATCTTCAACTCGGCGGCGGGCTTACCCGTCCCGATCAATCGATCGTCGATGGCGTCGATGACGATTGGGACAAGTTCGCCGACTTCGCCACCTACGACGCCTTCACCCGCGACTGGATGCGCGAGGCGCGCCGCGTGCTGAAAGATGACGGCGCGATCTGGGTGATCGGCTCCTATCACAACATTTTCCGCGTCGGCTCGATCCTGCAGGATCTGGGCTTCTGGGTGCTGAACGACATCGTTTGGCGCAAGACCAACCCGATGCCGAACTTCAAGGGCACCCGCTTCACCAACGCGCACGAAACCTTGATCTGGGCGTCGAAGTCCAAGGAGTCGAAATACACCTTCCACTACGACGCGCTGAAGATGCTCAACGAAGATCTGCAAATGCGGTCCGACTGGACGCTGCCGATCTGCACCGGCGCCGAACGGCTCAAGGACAAAGAAGGCCGCAAGCTCCACCCGACGCAAAAGCCCGAAGCGCTTCTGCATCGCGTCGTGCTCGCCACCACGCGGCCGGGCGAATTGGTGCTCGATCCCTTCTTCGGCACGGGCGCCTCGGGCGCGGCCGCCAAGCGCTTGGGCCGCCACTATCTCGGCATCGAACGCGACCCTGCTTACGCCGCCGCAGCCAAAGCCCGGATCAAGAAGGTTGAGCCCGCGGCCATCGAAGACCTCGCGGTGACGCGGTCCAAGAAAGAGGAGCCGCGCGTGCCGTTCGGCCAAATTATCGAAGCCGGGTTCCTGCGCCCAGGCGACGTGCTGGTGTCGCCGGACCGCAAGCACCGCGCCCGCATTCGCGCCGATGGCTCGCTGGCGATGAAAGAAGAAACCGGCTCGATCCACCGCATCGGCGCAGTCGCGGCCAATGCGCCCGCCTGCAACGGCTGGACCTTCTGGCACATCGAAACCGCCGACCAGGGCTTGAAGAGTATCGATCTTTTCCGCCGCGAAATCCGACGCCAGATGGCGTTCGCGCCGGCGCCGTAATGCGTTGACGCTGCGTGCGCGTGGCGTTCTGACACCTCGCTTTCGCGCCATCATGCGCTCTCACTGAGCGCATGGATTGGCATAGCATCGCGTTGATCGCCGCCGGCGCCACTGGCATCCTCACCGCTGTCTTTCACGGCGTGTTGACCGAGCGCCTCATGGTCAAGCCGCTCGACGGCTTGATGCGCGCGGACAAGCGGATCTCCGGCGTGATCGTGCGCATCGTCCCGATTTTGCTTCACTACAGCACTGCGAGCTGGCTGTTTTGCGGCTGCGCGTTGATCGCCGCAGCATTCTGGTTGTCCGGCGAGGCCCTCTTCGTCGCCGCCCTCTTCGTTGGCGTGCACTATCTTTACGGCGCAATCGGCAATTTCTGGGCGACGCGCGGGCGCCAACCTGGTTGGATATTGCTGGGCTTGGCGATCGGCTTGATCGCTTACGGCGTCAGTTAGGAGGCGCCATGGACGCGCTCGACAAATGGTATTCCTACATGCGCTCGCACGATGAAACGGCGCTGTGGGAGGTGTTGCACCCCGACGCCGTCTTCGAAAGCCCGGTGGTGCACACACCCCAGCGCGGGCGCGAGATCACCTTCAAATATCTCTCCAGCGCCGAAAAGGTGCTCGGCGGGCCAGGCTTCAAATATGTCGGCGAATGGCGCAGCGCCAATGGCGCGGTGCTGGAGTTCGAACGCGAAATCGAGGGCGTCGTCATCAACGGCGTCGACATGATCCGCTTCAGCGACGACGGCGCGCAGATTGTGCATTTCAAGGTCATGGTGCGCCCGCTCAAGGCGATCAACCTGCTGCACCGGCTCATGGGCGAGCAGCTCACCAAGACGTAACGCCCGCTCCCGAGACGGGCGTTTCGCGCGCGCCAGACCCGTCATAGGGGCGTCTTTTGTTGACGCGCGGGCCCGGCGCCGCGATGGTCGCGCCCCGATGGCGCAGAGCACCGATCTCAAAGGCGTGGAAGCCGCCCTGGCGAAGGCCGAACTGATGGCCGCGCTGTCAGACACCGCACGCGCGCGCCTGGCGCAAAACGGCTCCGCCGTGTCGATCGACCCCGGCAACCTCCTCTTCTCCAAAGGCGACAAAGGCGATGCGCTCTACGTACTGATGGAAGGCGAAGTGGAGGTGCGCATCTCCAACGAAGCCGGCCGCGATGTGCGCATCGCTTCGCTCAAGCCCTATGCGCTCATTGGCGAAATGGCGGTGCTCGACGGCGGCATGCGCTCGGCCGACATCTGCGCCATTCGCCGCTCACGTTTCCTGCGTATTTCGCGCGACCAAGCGCTTGCCGCATTCGAAAGCGAACCAAAGGCGTTGCTCAACATCGTCGCGGAAATGAGCCGCCGTTTGCGCGCTGCAGATTCTGCGCTCGAAGACGCCCACCTGCTCGATCTCGGCGGCCGCCTCGCCCAGCGTCTGCTCGAAGAAGCCGGCGACGGCGCCGCGATCACACTGACGCAAACCGAGCTCGCGCGCCGCATTGGCGCCAGCCGCGAGAAGGTGAACCGCAAGCTGCACGAATGGGCCGACGAAGGTTGGATCAGCATCACCCGCGCCGGCATCAAGCTCCTCGATAAGCCACGCCTGATTGCGCTGATCCAAGAAGATCGCGCCGACTAATCGACAACCGGAGATTGACGAACCGTTCCCGTGGCGCAACATGACCAACGGGGAGGGTCGCGCGTCATGGCGAAAAAGGCCAAGAAAGCAGCCAAGAAAACTCGCGGGAAGGCTGCCGCGAAGCGCACGTCGAAAGCCAAAGCAACAGCGAAGAAGCCGGCCAAGAGAGCCGCCGCAAGTGCGGGCGCGCAAACCGCGCCGGCCATGAAAAAAATCACGCTCGACGAACTGAACGCCATGCTCCGCGATTGGGAGCACACGCCCGACCACAAGATCGCGCCCTATCTCAAGGCGGACCCAAATCTATCGGGCCCGATGCGCCCAGTGATGGTGCCGAACGCCGCGCGCGTGGCGATGACGGAGTACGAGGGCCGCCGCGTGCGCGGTGCGATGGCGATGAACTGGGCCAATGGCGCGGCGCGCTGGCGGCGCGAACAACGCTTCACCAAACGCCTCAAGCAATCCAACGACAAAATCATCGTCGCCGAAGGCGACAGCTGGTTCCAATTTCCGATCGCGCTTGAGGACGTGATCGACAACCTCAACAACAAATACAACATCCTCTGCACCAGCGCGGCCGGTGACACCTGCAAGCGCATGCTGGGCGGGGCGGGCGAATATCTCCGCTCGATCGAACGCGTGCAGAGCGCCGGTAAGAAAGTGCATGCCCTGCTCTTCTCGGGCGGCGGCAACGATTTCGTCGATGTGCTGGACGGCGGCAAAGCCAACGAGGCGCCGATCCTCAACCAATACGATCCCGCGCAGACCAGCGCGCCGTGGTATTTCCAGAACGCCGCGTTCGACGCCAAAAAGGCTTTCGTCCGCAACTCGATCACCGAGTTCCTGAAACTGATGCGCACCCAGCACCCCGATATTCCGGTGCTGTTGCACGGCTACGACCACGCCATCCCCGGCAAGAAACAAGGCGATTGGCGCAAACCGTGGTGGGCCGAGATCGATGCCTGGCTCGCAGGGCCGATGGGCAAGCGCGGCATCAGCCCCCACCCATTGCAGCGCGCCATCATCAAAGAGCTGATCGATCAGCACAATCAATTGCTGCAAGAGATCGCCGCCAGCGCGCCCAACGCGCACTACGTCGACAATCGCGGCCTGATGAACCCCCACACCTTGTGGGCCGACGAACTGCACCCAACCAACGACGGCTTCATCCGCGTCGCCGCGAACTTTCAAACCAAGCTCACCCAACTTGGCATTTAGGAGCAGGCCCATGGCAAAGCTTTCGCTCAACGCGCCCGCCAAGTTCGTCGCCGCGATCGACGAGGCAAAAGAAAAGCGCTTCGAAGGTCGCGTTCTGAATATTCGCCCCGATCCACCGGATTTTCGCGACCGCTTCTTTCAACCCGGCCTGGTGCAAATCCAAACCGAATCTGACGCTCGCCGGCGCGATCTGCTGACGCTCGCGCCACGCGATCAGGGCGATGAAGGCAGCTGCACCGGACAAGCGCTCGCCGCCGTGATCGACATCCAGAACACGCTGCGCGGCATGAAGCTGACCAACGACAGCCGCGCCAGCGCGCGCATGCTGTACGAAATGGCGCGCGCGCACGACGAATACCCCGACGACGGCATCGACGGCTCCTCCGCGCGCGGCGCCATCAAGGGATTCTTCCACAACGGCGTTTGCACCGAGTCCGACGCGCCCTACACGGCCGGCGAGCCCGGCTGGCGCCTCGGCGTCACCCAAGCCAAGGCCGCGCGCGATATGAGCCTCGGCGCGTATCTGCGCTTGCGCCATGTGCTCTATGATTATCACGCGGCGCTGTGCGAAGCCGGCGCCATCGTCGTGACCTCAATGGTGCATGACGGCTGGTCGTTCGAGAAAGTCGCCAACAACCGCAACCGCATCCACTTCGAAGGTCCGAACAAAACCGATCTTACCGGCGCGCACGCCTTCGCCATCGTCGGTTACGACGCTGACGGCTTCCTCGTGCTCAATTCCTGGGGTCCAGGTTGGGGCGAAAACGGCATTGCGCATTGGTCCTACGAAGATTGGCAGGCGCACGTCCTTGACGCTTGGGTGCTGCGCTTAGCCGTGCCCTCGGCCAAGACGTTTCACAAAGTGGGCGGCTACGACCGCCGGCATGCGCGCACCGAACTGTCTGGCGCGTGCGCGCCCGCGCGCAGCGACATCATTGGACATTACTGCCACGTCGAGGACGGCCGCTTCGTTGCAGAAGGCGCCTACGCCAACGACGTGGCGATGTTCGAGGAGAGCGCCAAATATCTTGAACAGATAGCCGACGAAGGCGCGACGACCCGTTACGAACATCTCCTCCTCTACGCCCATGGCGGGCTCACCGAACTCGAAAGCGCCGCGACCTACGCCTCGCAAATGATCCCCACGCTGAAGGCGGCCCGCATCTACCCGATGTTCTTCTTCTGGCGCACCGGCGCCATGGGCGCGATCAACGATCTGCTGTTCGGCCAATCCAATCGTGTCGATGCCCGCGCGGGCGGCGCGTCCGACCTGCAGGACTGGGCGTATGAAAAAATCGGCCGCACCTTCGTGCGTCCGATCTGGAGCGAGATGAAAGCCGACGCCGTGCGTGGCGCCTTCAAGCCCGGCGCGCCCAATATCGTCAGCGATCAAGTCGGCGACGCCGGCGCCGCAACGTTGCGCCTGCTGCGCGCGGTCGCGGCCGTCAGCGCTGCGTCGAAGGATAAGAAAAAGAAGGTCAAACCGCTGAAGCTGCACATCGCCGGCCACAGCGCGGGCGCCATTTTGATGGCGCACCTCCTCCAACGCTGGCGCCGTGAAGGGCGCATCGGCGACGGCGGCGACATTGAGGTCGCTACCGCCAGCCTGCTTGCACCCGCCTGCACGACCACGCTTTACAACGACGCCTTCGCGCCGCTCATCAGCGCCAACACCGACATCGCCAATTACATCCTCGATGATGACCGCGAGCGCGCCGACACCGCCGGCCCCTACAACAAATCGCTACTCTATCTCGTCTCCAACGCGCTGGAGAGCGAAACTAAGGCCCCTATCCTCGGCATGAAGCGCACCAATTTTCATGGCCCGAACTTGCGCACCTTCGTCGCTGGCGAAGCCGGCACGAAGGACATCACAGACAGCCAAAACCACGGCGACTACGACAAAGACCCTGCCACCTTGAACCACATCATGCGGCGTATTCTCGGCAAGGACTTCAACGCCGAGAAGCAGGGCTTCAGCGCCGTCCATTTCGAACTGGCGCCGCCAAAACACGGCAGCTGAAGCTGATATTGCGCCGCAACAGGGCGCGCCGGCTGCGTCATTCGCCGCATTCACGGTTGCGCTCCCTTGCGCGCGCACGCGGCTGGCGCTTCAAGTGCGCCGGTATTCGGGGACACGCACATGATTATCCGGCGCTCATTGCTCGCTGCGGCCATCGCCGCACCCACGGTAACCGCCTGCGCCACCAGCGCGCCGGGCGAATTGCGCGAGCTTCCCCACGATTCCTACACGCATGCGCGCCCAAACGAGGCGCGCGTCACGCACGTCTCGCTCAATCTCTCCGCCGATTTCGCACGCAAGGTTTTCACCGGCAGCGCCACGCTGACGATCGTCGCACGCGCCGACGCCCACGAGATCGTGCTCGATATCGATCGCCTCAACATTCGCGCTGTGCGCACGGGCCGCGGGCCGCTGAACTATTCCATCGGCGAACACCGCCCCAACCTCGGCGCGCCGCTGACGATCCCGCTGCGCCCCGGCATGCGCTCGATCACCATCGAATACGAAACCTCGCCTGAGGCCGGCGCTTTGCAATGGCTGGAGCCGTCGATGACGGCCAGCAACAAGCATTTTATGTTCAGCCAGGGCCAATCGATCCTGACGCGTACCTGGGTGCCGACGCAGGACAGTCCCGGCATTCGCCAAACCTACGATGCCCGCATCGTCGCGCCCGAAGGGCTCAAAGTGGTGATGAGCGCCGAGATGCTGACGCCGGTGGGCGAAGCCGTGATCAGTGGGCGCGCCTATCGCTTCCGCATGCCCAACCCGATCCCGCCCTATCTGATCGCCATCGCCATCGGCGATCTCAGCTTCGCACCGATCGGCGCACGCACCGGCGTTTATGCCGAACCGAGCGTGATCGAGAGCGCCGCTTACGAATGCGCCGACATGGAGCGCATGCTGCTCGCGGCGGAAGCGCTCTACGGCCCCTATCGCTGGGGTCGCTACGACGTCTTGGTGCTGCCGCCGTCGTTTCCCTACGGCGGCATGGAAAATCCGCGCCTCACCTTCCTCACGCCCACCTTCATCGCCGGCGATCGCAGCTTGGTGGCGCTCATCGCGCACGAACTTGCGCACTCTTGGTCTGGCAATCTCGTCACCAACGCGGTGTGGGCGGATTCCTGGCTCAATGAGAGCTTCACCAATTATTTCGAGGGCCGCATCAGCGAAGCCTTGTTCGGCGCCGAGATCACCGCGATGCAGGACAGCCTCGCTTGGGCCGATATTCAAACCGCCATCGCCAGCAATCCGCCCGCGCTCACCAAATTGCACCTCGACGACAACGTCAGCCCCGACGACACCGTCTCGGCCATCGTCTACGACAAAGGCGCGCTCTTCCTGCGCACCATCGAACGCGAGATCGGACGTCAGCGCCTTGATGGCTGGCTGCGCTCCTATTTCGATCGCAACGCCTTCCAGCCCATGACCACGGAACGAATGCTCGCCGATTTCCGCGCCAACGTCGTGCAAGGCGATGCCGGCCTCGAGCAGCGCTTGCAACTGGATGCCTGGGCCCTCCAACCCGGCCTGCCGTCAAACGCGCAAGAACCCCAAGCCGCTGGCTTCACCGAGGTCGCCGCGCAAGCCGCGGCGTTCAACGCAGGCGGCCCCGCCAGCGCCGTGCCGTGGTCGAGTTGGGGCACGCTGCAGCGCCAGCGTTTCCTGCAAACGCTCAACCGTCAGCAAACCGCCGCGCGCCTTACCGAACTGGAAAGCGCGCTCAGCCTCAACGCCACCGGCAACAGCGAAGTGTTGTTCGATTGGCTGATGCTGGCGGTGCGCAACGGCTACGAGCCGGCAAGCGCGTCGCTCGAAAGCTTCATCACCCGCCAAGGCCGCCGCAAATTCGTCGCGCCGCTCTATCGCGCCTTGATGGCGCAAGGGCCGTGGGGACAAGCGTTCGCCCGCCGCGTCTACGCCACCGCGCGCGCGACCTACCATCCCGTCACCACCGGCAGCGTCGATGAGATCGTGACGCCGCGCTGACGAAAAAAGCGGGCGGCGTGTGACAATCGCCGCCCCGCGGGCGACTAACGGGGCAAATGGACGCCTCGACCTCCCCCGAAACGCGCTTCGCCAGCCTGATCGAGGCGCATCGGGCGATCCTCTACAAGGTCGCCTACTTTTATTGCCGCGACGCCGAGGAGCGCCGTGACCTGATCCAGGACATCGGCGTCGAACTTTGGCGCGCCTTCGACAGTTTCAGCGGCCAATCGAAAGTCTCCACCTGGATCTACCGTGTGGCGATGAACGTGGCGATCTCGCACCGCCGCCGCGAGGGCCGCCGCATCCGCGATACGCTCCCGCTCGATCTTGGCCTCGAGGTCGCTGACACCGCGTTCGCCGCCGATGACCCGCAATCGCGCCTGCTGCATGCGCTGATCGACGGCCTCGACGAAATGAGCCGCGCGCTGGTGTTGCTTTACCTCGAAGGCTTCAGCCACGCCGACATCGCAGAGACGCTCGGCACAAGCCCATCGAACGTCTCGACCCGCCTGAACCGCATCAAGATTCGCCTGCAGTCCGCAGCGAAGGAGCAAACGCCATGACGCTCGACGATCTCAAATCCGAATGGTCCAAGCGCGACGCGGCGCTGACGCGATCGCTTAACCTCCACACCGCCCTGCTGCGCGATGCGCTGATTGACACGCGCCGCGCGAAAATTCGCCGCCGCGCCGAGATGGGGCCGTTCGGGATCGCGGTTTGGATTTTGACGCTGCTGCTGCTTGGCAGCTTTATCGCCAGCCATTGGGGGCAATGGCGCTTCGTGGCGCCGGCGGCGTTGATCCATGTGTGGACCATCGCCATAGGCGCCATCGGCTTCCAACAGCGCGCTGAGCTCAACGCCATCGATTACGCCGCCGCACCCACACTCGTGCAGCAACGCCTCGCATCCATCAGGGCGGCGCGTGCGCGCGTCGTGCAATGGGCGTTCCTGACCGGGCAAGTGATCTGGTGGATTCCGTTCTTCATCGTTTTCATGAAGGGCGCGCTGAACGTCGACCTCTATGCGCTGTCGGACTTCATGCGGCTGTTCCTCGCGGTCAATGTCGCGATTGGGATCGCTTTCATGCCGCTTGCCTGGATCGGCGCGCGCATCTTGTCGGCGCGGCTGCGCGGCTCATCGTCTTGGCATGCCTTCATCGACATGGTGGCCGGCCGCGACTTGGCCGAAGCCCGCGCCTTGGCCGACCGTTTGGCCAAATTCGAGCAGGAAGCGACTGCGTGACATCCGTCACATCGATCCGGCCTAGGCCGCCCTATCTCTTGTTCATCGAGACACGAACACAAACCGAGCGGGGAACGACAATGACCAAGACCTTCCAAACCAAGTTTCTCTCCCTGGCCGCGGCGGCCGCGCTTCTCCTTCCTTGCGCGTACGCGACGTTGGCGCAGGCGGCTCAGATCGTCGCGTAAGAGCCACGCGAGATCGGGGACCAAGAAGGATGCGGAGAGCTCCCACTCCGCGTCCTTTGCTTTTTGATCAGCTCACGGGCCGCCAGGTGCTGCCGGCAAACCAATAGGGCCCGACGCACGCTGATGGGACTGGCCCGGTCAACATCGCCTCATTGACCTCATCGCCCTGCCCACCGCCAAGCTCGACCGTGTCGCCGAGCGCGACCACCGAATTGGTCGCCGGATTGACGACGCGCACCTCGTCGCTCGCGCCCTGCAGCAACGCCGCTGACGGCCACACCACCAGAACGCCGGCGCCGCCTTCGTTTCCCTGCAAACGCAGACACCCATCCACCAAAGCCAGCCGTCCGCGCGCCAGCGCCATCATCTCCCCGCCGGCCGGATACCGCGCCTGTGGAAAGTTCCGCACCGCGCCCATCGTCTGCGCGCTGGCGACGACGCCGCCGCTGCTTTGAAACGCGACATGATCCGGGATCGCGATGTTACGCGCCGCAAGCGCGCGCCGCGTCTCGTCTTCGGAAACCACTTCGATCACCACACGATTGGCCCGCACATCCACGCTCGACGACATGAAATGCAATTGCTCGCGCTGGAACGCTTCATCCAAATCGCGCTGCGTGCGTTCGAGTGCAGCCAAGCTCACCGCCGCGCTCTGCGGCGTGTACATGGGATCACGCGTGTAGCGGGCGAGCTGAGCGGCGGGATCGGCGCCGGTAAAACGCACCACCACATGGAAGTTCGGCTCGCGCTCAATCGAAAGCCCGGCAAAGTTAGGGTCACCCGAGACGCGCTCCTGCAACGCGCCCGCCGCTTCTTGCTCAGCCTCGAACGCTGCTTCTTCCGCAGGAATGTCCAGCGCTGAAGCACACGCGCTCGCGAGCATCGCCGGAAACAAAAGAGACATTAAAAATGTGCGCATACGCGTGGGGCTAGCGCACCAATGGGGCGCCGCGATGGCCTCAGCTGCTGACGCTCGCGGCCTTCTTGAACACCGTGGGCAGCGCGCGCGCCGCGCCCCAGAAGCCGTCGCCCTTCGGCGCAGCATCCGCCGCGTACACATCGAGCGTCAGCCCAAAATGCGTGAACACGTGACGGATCTGCCCCGCGTGTTTCCATTTCGCTTTCACCGGAGCGTGCGCCAACGCCTCAGCGCGCGACCAACTCTCGCCGCGCCACGGCGTCGTCGGCAGGCCGGCCATGCCGCCGAGTAGGCCCCGATCTGGCCGGCGCACCAACCAGAGCGCGCCATCGCGCTCGATGCGGAATGCTGCGCCAAACCTCTCAGGCCGCGCCGCCTTCGGCGCGCGGCGCGGGTAGGTCTCCGGCACGCCGCCCGCGAACGCCGCGCACCAGCGCGAGATCGGACACGCATCGCACTTGGGCGCCTTCGGCGTGCAGACGGTGGCGCCCAGATCCATCAGCGCCTGCGCCCAATCGCCAGGGCGCTTGGCCGTCACCATCGACCCCGCCCGCGCGCGCAATTCGGCCTTGGCGCCTGGTAAAGGCGCTTCAACCGCAAACAGCCGCGCCATCACCCGCTCGATGTTGCCGTCGACCACATTGGCCGGCTGCCCAAGTGCGATCGCCGCGATCGCCGCCGCCGTGTACGGGCCGACGCCCGGCAGCGCCCGCCACCCCGCTTCATCGGCCGGAAAGCCGCCCGCCGCCAAAAGCCCACTGGTGTGGTGGAGGTTTCGCGCTCTGCTGTAATATCCAAGCCCAGCCCAGGCCTCGAGCACCACCTCGCGCGGCGCAGCGGCGAGGGCTTCAACACTCGGAAAAAGCTCAAGAAACTTGGCGAAATACGGCCCGACGGCAGCAACAGTCGTCTGCTGCAGCATGATCTCGCTCAGCCACACGCGGTACGGGTCGGCCTCACCTAGTCCTTTGATCCGCCACGGTAATTCACGACCCTGGCGGTCGTACCAGGCCAACAAAGCTGCTCTCAGCTTGTCCCGAGCCGGACCCGAAATTTCCCCAGCGATTTTGGGGGCTGTGGATATCCTTTCCATAGCTCCCTTTACCCTCCCTTCAGGGTTTCCCGATTCGCTAGGGGGCGAATGTCCATGCGCGACCGATTCCAGCCTGCGGCCCAGCCGCGGGCGCCGCAAGCCAACGCCGAGGCGCGCGCCGCGCAGGCGCTCGCCGGCGCGCGCGGCCGCGCTCCTGTGCCGCCAGCGCCCAAGGCTGGCAAGGCGGTCGCCGCCTTGGCGCGGGTGCTTATCCCCCATTCCGGCGTCGGTTTGGGAGAGATGAAGCGCCGTTGGGCCGAGTTTGTCGGGCCCTCTTTCGCCGACAAAACCTCGCCCGAGAAATACAGCGCCGGCGTCCTCACCCTGCGCACACCGAGTGCGCTCGCGCCGTTCCTGCAGCAGCAGATCCCGCTCCTGATCGAGCGCCTCAAGCTTGCCGGGGCCAACGTCAAATCGATCAAGATCGAGCAGCGCAGCACCGCCCCCAAACCCGAAGCCAACGTCCGCCCCGTCCGCCGGGCGATCACCCCCGCCGAGGACGCCGCCCTGGCGCAATCGCTTGACCGCGTCGGGGACGCTGGCGTGAGGTCGGCCCTGATGCGGCTCGGCCGGGCCATGAAACAGCGCTGAGGTTCCCTTGGAGGCGGAAAACCTCTAAGCACCGGCGCTTAGTTTCTGGAGGGAATTTCCATGCTCGTGATGGGGCGTAGACACGTTCTTTTGGGCGCCGCCGCGCTCGCTGCTGTCGCTGGTTGCGACGGCGCCAACGGCAACGCCGCCGCCAGCCCCGACGACATGACGCTCGGCGCCGCCAACGCACCGGTGCAACTGATCGAGTACGCCTCCACCACGTGCGGCCACTGCGCCGCCTTCCATCGCGATGTCTGGCCGCAACTGAAGGCCAATTACATCGACACCGGCAAGATCCGCTTCACCTTCCGCGAATTCCCGACCGATCCGGCCGCTGTCGCCGTCGCCGGCTTCCAACTCGCGCGCTGCAACGGCGCGACCACCGAGCAATACTTCACCCGCGTCGGCGTGTTGTTCGAACAGCAACAAGCGATCTTCGCCACCGGCTCGATGGCCGGCGTGCGCGACAAGTTCATCGAGATCGGCGGCGCCGCCGGCTTGAGCGAAGAGCAAGTGATGCAATGCATCAACGACCCCGCCGGCGCCACGCGCATCACCAACACGGTGCAAGAAGGCAATCGCCAGTTCCAAATCACCGGCACCCCGGCGCTCATCCTCAACGGTGAGAAGCTGACCGACCCGGCTGCGTACACCTACGAAGGCCTCGCGCGTTTGCTCGACGCAGCGGCGGCCTGAGGCTGAAGGCGCGCAGCCCTTGCACATCACCGAGCTGCGCCTCTCCGGCTTCAAATCCTTCATCGATCCGACGCGCGCGCCGATCGAGCCGGGACTAACCGGCGTCGTCGGCCCGAACGGCTGCGGCAAATCCAATCTGCTGGAAGCGGTGCGCTGGGTGATGGGCGCGAACTCCGCCAAGGCGATGCGCGCCCACGACATGGACGACGTCATCTTCTCCGGCACCGCAGGGCGTCCGGGCCGCGAGCACGCTGAAGTGACGTTGGTGTTGGCCGCAGCCGCTGGCCGCGCGCCGGCCCCGTTTCACAAGGACGATGTGCTGGAGGTGTCGCGCCGCATCCGCCGCGGGCTCGGCTCCACCTATCGCATCAACAGCAAAGAGGTGCGCGCCAAGGACGTGCAACTCTTGTTCGCCGATGCCGCCACCGGCGCCAACTCGCCGGCCTTGGTGCGCCAAGGCCAGGTGAGCGAACTGATCGCCGCCAAACCCGAAAACCGCCGCCGCATTCTCGAAGACGCCGCCGGCATCGCCGGCCTGCACGCGCGCCGGCACGAAGCCGACCTGAAACTCAAAGCCGCCGAAACCAATCTCGCCCGGCTCGATGAGGTGCTGGCCGAGATCGAAGGCCAAGCGCAAACCTTGAAGAAGCAAGCGCGCCAAGCCGAGCGCTACAAGGGCCTCGCGCAAACGCTGCGCGAAACCGAAGCGCTGTTGCTGCACCGGCGCTGGAGCGAAGCGCGCGAGCGCGAAGCGGAAGCGTTGGGTCGACTGCGCGAAACCGAACGCAACGTCGCCGCCGCCGCGCAAGAGGCAAGCGCTGCTCTGCGCGCCGGCGATGAGGCTCACACGCTGCTGCCGGCATTGCGCGAAGAAGAAGCGATCGCCGCTGCGGTTCTGCGTCGGCTTGAAGGCGTGCGCGTCGGCCTGGAGCGCGATTTGGCGCAAGCCGACGCCGAGATCGAGCGCGCAAACGCCGACGCACGCCGCGCATTCGAAGACGCAGAGCGCTTGGAAGCACAAAAGCGCGACGCTGAGGAGGCGTTGGCCCGTCTCGCCGCGGAACTCGAAGCACTTGGCCCAGCCGACGGCAAGGCCGGCGAGGCGGCGTTGAAGAACGCGCAGGGCGAGGAGCAAAGCGCCGCCAGCGTACGCGCGGAGGCAGAAGCCAAGCTCGAAACGCTCGCCGCCGACGCCGCCGCGACCCGCGCGCGCGCTCAAGCGTTGAAGGACGCGGCCGAAAGCGCGAAAGCCCGCCTGCAGCGTTTGAACGAGCGCAAAGCCGCGCTTGATGCGCAAGCAAAGGCGCTGCCCTCCTCCAAGGACATCGACACGCGCGCCGAAGCCGCGAAAGCAGCACTCGCCAGCGCCCACAAAGACAGCGCCGATCTGCGCGCGGCGCTCACCGAAACGGAAGCCGCGCTCAAGAAAGCTGAGAAGGCCGACGAAGCGGCATGGGCGCCCTATCGCGCCGCTGAAAGCGCGCACCGCGAACTCGAAGCCGAAACCCGCGCGCTCGATAAACTCGCGCCACCGGACGCCGCGAAATTTCCGCCCGTGCTGGCCGCTGTTGAGGTGGAGAGCGGCTACGAACGCGCACTCGCCGCAGCACTCGGAGACGATCTCGACGCATCCATCCACGCCGAAGCGCCCGCGCGCTGGAGCGGCGCCGAGCTGCCGACGCCAAACCTGCCCGCGAAAGCGCAATCGCTTGCGCGATTTGTGAAAGCGCCCCCGGCGCTCGCCGCGCGCTTGGCGCTGATCGGCGTTGTCGACGCGAAAGACGGCGCGGCGCTGCAAAAGCAATTGCCGCCCGGCGGCCGGCTCGTGTCGCAGCAAGGCGATCTGTGGCGCTGGGATGGTTTCGTCCGCCGCGCCGATGCGCCCCAGCCCGCCGCCGCGAAACTCGAGCACAAGAATCGTCTCAAGGCCGCGCGCGCCGAACTGAGCGCCGCCGAGGAACGGCTCGCGCGCGCCAAAGCGACGTGGGAAACCGCAAAGGCGGACCGCCAAAAGCTTGAAACCAAAGCGCGCGAGCTGCGCACCGAAGCGCCCAAGCGCGCGGCCAAAGAAGCCGACGCCGCGCGCGAAGCCGAGCGGCTCGAAAACGAGCGCACGCGCATGGCCGAGCGCCGCGACGATCTCGACGCGCAATTGAGCGCGATCGAGGGCGAACTTAGCGAAGCCCGCGCCAGCGCTGCGCAGGCCGAAACATCCGCCTCCGGGGCGCCAACCGCCACCGATGAACCCGCCCTCGCGCAAGCGCGGCAAGCCGCCGAGGCCGCGCGCGCAAGCGCCGCACAGGCGGCCGCCCATGCCGCAAGCTTGGTGCGCGACCGCGCCCAACGCGACGCGCGTCGCCGTGCGATCGGCGAAGAGAGCGGCCAATGGCGCGCGCGCGCTGGCGATTGCGATGCGCGACTCAAAACGCTCTCCACCGAGATCGATGAAATCGAAAAACGCCGGGACGCCGCCAAAACCGCGCCGCACGCTGCGCGCGAAAAGCTCGAAGCGTTGATGGACGAAGCCGGCGGCGCCGAAAAGCGTCGCGCCGATTCAAGCGATGCGCTCGCCCGCGCGGAGACGGCCGCGCGCCTCGCTGACGCGGCCGCGCGCGAAAAGGAACAAGTGCACGCCGCCGCCCGCGAACAGCGCGCCGGCGCCGAAGCGCACGCACGCGCCGCCGAGGGTCGCGTCGCCGATATCGCCGCCCACGCGCTTGAGCAAACCGGCAAAGCGCCCGAAGCGTTGTTGTCGATCGCCGGCTCGCTGGCCTCCGGCCCACTGGCGTCGGCCGCGCTCAACGAAGTCGAGCGCCGTTTCGAACGGCTCAAGTCCGAGCGCGATGCGGCGGGCCCGGTGAACCTCCGCGCCGAAGAGGAACTCGGCGAAACGCAAACCCGCATCGAAGGGCTGACGAAAGAAAAAAACGACGTCGCCCAAGCGGTCACCAAGCTTCGCACCGCCATCACCAAGCTCAACAATGAGGGCCGCGCGCGCCTGATGGCGGCGTTCGAAAAGGTCGATGCGCATTTTTCGCAATTGTTCGCGACCTTGTTCGAAGGCGGCCAGGCCGCGCTCAAGCTCACCGAAAGCGAAGATCCGCTCGAAGCCGGCCTCGAAATCTACGCCGAGCCGCCCGGCAAGCGGCTCACGGCGTTGTCTCTGATGTCCGGCGGTGAACAAGCGCTCACGGCCACGGCTTTGATCTTCGCGGTGTTTCTCGCGAACCCAGCGCCGCTCTGCGTGCTCGACGAAGTCGACGCCCCGCTCGACGACGCCAATGTCGACCGCTTCTGCCGGCTGCTCGAAGAGATGAAGCGCCTCACCACCACCCGCTTCATCGTCATCACCCACAACCCGGTGACGATGTCGCGCATGGACCGCCTCTACGGCGTCACCATGCCCGAACAAGGCGCCAGCCAACTCGTCAGCGTCGACCTCGGCCGCGCCCAGGCGATGGTGGCCTGAAGGCCGGTCCAACCGCTTCGTTTCAGGGCCGTTTTTGTCGCCCCAAATGTCGCACGCGGTTTCCTTGACGCCCTAGGGGGGCGCCTCTAGTTTCCGCGCGCGCGAACGGGGGCGGCCATTTCGGGCGCACCCTCATCCGCGTATCGAACGGTCCATGGCTGACAAACCCAAGCCGCCAGAGGACGCCCTATCGAACTTGCGCCGGCGCGTAGACGCCGCCCGCGGGCAAGACCAGGCGAACTCGACGAAATCACCAGACGGTGTTGGCTCGATGGCCATCCGTTTCGGTGGCGAATTCGGCGCGGCGGTGATTGTCGGTTTTCTGCTCGGCTACGGCGCCGATTATTTTCTCCCCACTTCGCCGTGGGGCGTGATGATCGGGGTGGGGCTCGGGTTCGTGGCAGGGGTGGTGAACGTGGTGCGCGCGGCGCAAGCGTTCTCCAAGGCCCACCCGGTCGATCCGAATGCGCCGTCCATCCCTGACGACGACGATTGAGGATTTGAGTTTGTCGAACGATCCGATCCACCAGTTCCACACCAACAACAATGTGGACGTGCCGTTGGCGGATTTGCCCGATGCGTGGGGCATTGGCGATCTCGCGTTCAACGATGCGGCGCTGATGATGCTTGCGGGCACCGGCGCAGCGGCTGCGTTCTTCTATTGGGCGATGAAGCCAGCGGCCATGGTGCCAGGGCGCGCCCAGGTCGTTGCCGAGACAGGCTACGGCTTCATTCAGAACATGGTGCGTGACGCCGCCGGCGAAGAAGGCGTGAAGAAGTTCTTCCCCTTCGTGTTCACGCTCTTCCTCTTCATTTTCGCGGCGAACATGCTCGGCATGTTCCCCTACTTCTTTACGCCGACCTCGCAGATCGTCGTTACGGCGACAATGGCGTCGATGGTGTTCCTCACCGTCATCGTGCTGGGCATCGCCAAGAACGGCGCGAAGTTCTTGAAGCTGTTCGTGCCGTCGGGCGTGCCTTGGTACATCTTGTGGTTCGTCGTGATCATCGAGGTCATCTCGTTCTTCTCGCGCCCGCTCAGCCATGCGGTTCGTCTCTGGGCGAACGTGCTCGCCGGTCACTTGGTGCTGAAAGTGTTCGCTGGCTTCGTGCCGATGATGGCCGCCGCCGGCGGCTTTTGGATCCTCGGCTCGGCGCTGCCGCTCACCATGACCGTCGCACTTTATGCGCTCGAATTTCTGGTTGCGTTCCTGCAGGCCTACGTGTTCGCACTGCTCACCTGCATCTATCTGAACGACGCCCTTCACCCTGGGCACTAAGCCCGCCTAACCACAACACCATCTAACTGGAGAGAGAACATGGACGCGGAAGCAGCGAAAATGATTGGGGCGGGTATCGCCTGTATCGGCATGGGCGGCGCAGGCATCGGCGTCGGCATCATCTTCGGCAACTTCCTGCAGGGCGCGCTGCGCAATCCTTCGGAAGCTCCGAAGCAATTCGGCAACCTCATCTTCGGTTTCGCCGTGACCGAAGCGCTCGGCATCTTCTCGCTGCTGATCGCGCTCCTCTTGATGTTCACCTAAGCGAGGCATGGCCATGGCGGCGACGCCGCATCCTGAAGCAGGCCACGTCGAACCTGCGCACGTAGAGCCTGGGCACGCCGCGGACGCCGCCGCCCACGGCGCGGACGCGGCTGCGCACGGCGCGGAAGGCGGCGCGAGCTCCTTCCCGCCGTTCGACGCGAGCCTGTTCGGGACCCAGCTGGTCTGGTTCGCGCTGACATTCGGCGCGCTTTACTTCATCGTCTCGCGCTACGTGTTGCCGAGCGTTGAACGCGTGCTCGAACGTCGCGCGGCCCTGCTCGCCGCCGACCGCGAAACCGCCGCCGCCAAAACCACTCTGGCGGAAACCGCGCGCGCCAGCATGGAGCGCGCAACCGCCAAAGCGCGTGCGGACGCACGCAAGATGGTGGACGACATGCGCGGCGAAGTGCAGGCCAAGCTCGGCGCCGAACAAGCGCAAGCTGAAGCTCGCCTCGCCAAGCAAGCCGACGAAAGCGCGGCGAAAATCGCCGCCAGCAAGGCCGCAGCGATGGCGGAGATCCCCGCGATCGCTGCCGCGCTCGGCCGCGACATCGCCGACCGGCTCGCGCCGGCGAAAGGCTGACACCCATGACCTTCGACGCAACATTTTTCGCGCTGGTCGCGTTCCTGATCTTCTTCGCGCTGCTGATCTATTTGAAAGTGCCAGCGGCCATCGCCGGCATGCTCGACGCCCGAGCCCAGGAGATCGGCAAGGAACTCACCGAGGCCCGTAAGCTGCGCGAAGACGCCGAGAAGCTCTTGGCCGAATACGAAGCCAAGAAGCTCGCCGCCGAAGCCGAGGCGCGCGAGATCGTCGAGCACGCGAAAGAGCAAGCCAAATTGGTCGCGGAAGAAACCCGCGTCTCGATGTCGGCGGCCATCGCCCGTCGCGAACAGCAAGCCAAGGACGGCATTGCTCAAGCCGAAGCGAAAGCCGCCGCCGAAGTGCGCGCCGCCGCCGCAGAGGCCGCGCTCGCCGCCGCCGAAAAGCTGATCCGCGAGCGCATGACCGACGCCAACCAATCGGCGCTGGTCAGCCAGGGCGTCGCGGAGATGGCGCGCAAATTCGGTTAGTTCCGAAGCTCCGCCAGCAGCGCATCGGCGCGGTACACATCGCGTAGAACCAACTCAATCCCGGTCGCCGCCACCACGACGGTGCGGTTCAGCGTCCCATCGTAGAAATAATCGCCGCCTAGCGAGTGGATGTTGCCGTCCCAGGCGACGCCGACCACGCGCCCTTCACGATCCAACAAAGGCGAGCCTGAATTGCCGCCGATGATGTCGTTGGTGGTCGCCACCGACAGAATGGCGTTGCGATCAACCCGGCTCTCCGCCGCGCGCCAGCTTTGCGCGAGATTGAACGGAAACGCGTTGGTGTTGTTGTCGTAAAGCTCGCCCGCGCGTCCGAACGGCGAGACCACCCGCCCGTCCGGCTCGGTGAGCCCCGCCACGCGCCCGTACGAAAGGCGCAGCGAGAACGTCGCGTCCGGATATTGGTTTTCGCCATAGATCTGGAACCGCGCGCGCGCCAGGCGCTCGTGTGCGCGCGCGATCGGACCGTCGACTTCTTCCAGCAAACGCGTGTGCAGCGCCCGCGCCTGGCCATCCCAGCGGCGCACGAACTGAATCATCGGATCGTCCGACGCCGCGATCGCCGCCGTGCCGCCCTCCCACAATTGCGCGCGATAGGCCGGATCGCCGAGGCGCGATTGCGACAAGCTCCGCGCCAGCGCATCGGGATTAGCGCGGCCGATCACCGCCACGGTGCCCGCGTCGTTGACGCCAAGATTGGCCTGCAAGCGCGTGAGCCAAAGGGTCAGCACCACCTGCTCAAGCCCCGCATCGACGGGGCGCACCGCACGTATGCCCTGCTCCACCGCTGGCAGACGCGCTTGGCTGTAGCGCGGCAGACGCGCGCCGTCCGGTTTGCCGCGCTCCTCTGCTGCCCGCACCAGATCGCGCGCCCACCCGAACAAGGTCGAGCCGCCCGGCCCGCCTTCGAGGTAGGTGTATTGCATGTGAAAGCCGCGTTGCGCGGCCTTGGCGCGTTCGATCTCGCCCCAGGCTTCGCCAACGTCGCGGCGCAGCGTGCGATTGCGGCTGACGCGTTGGCGAAAATCCGCCTCGCGCGCGACGAGCTGCGCAAACGCCGTTTCATTCACCAGCGCCAAGCGCCGGCCATAGAGCGATTTGAAGCCGTTCTCCAAACCGCGCAACACCGTCGTCGCCGCGCGTTCCTGGTCGGCGCCAAGATTGGAATAGGCCTGCACGCGCCCGCGCATCTCACCCATGTTCATCAACGTCGCCGGCAGCGCGTAATCGCGCGTGAACTCAAGCTCAGCCACCGTGCGCAGACGCGAGGTGCTGCCCGGATTGCCGGCCACCATCACCGGCTCCCCCGCCTCGAGCGGCGTGAAGCGCATGCGCAATCGCGACGGGGTCGTTGCCGGTGCGCCGTTCTCATAAAGCCGCACCAGCGCGAAATCGATGCAATGGGCCGGAAACTCAAAGTCGGTGAGGTTGCCGCCGTACTGCGCCATCGTGTTTTCCGGCACGAACGCCAAGCGCACATCGTCAAAACGACGATAGGAATAAAGGCTGTATCGCCCGCCTTGATAGAGCGTCACCACCTCGCAGCGCGCCGCGCCGCTGGAACATTCGGACTCGATGCGCGCGATCTCGGCGTCACGCGCTGCCGTAAACGCATCGGCCGCCGCGCCCGCCGTCGCTTGACCAATCCGCGTGGTCACGTCGGAGATGTCGGTGAGCACCTGGATCGCCATGCCCGGGCAGCGCAATTCCTCGTTGCGCGCCGCAGCGACAAAACCATTGTCGATCAGATTGCGGTTGGCCGTCGAGAGATCGCGCACGCAACCGACCACGCAATGGTCGTTGGTCAACACCAAGCCCTCGCCGCCGACGATTGAGCTTGAGCAGCCGCCCTGCAAACGCGCCGCGCCCGCGCGGACGCGCGTCAGCCAATCCGCATCCGGCGCCCAGCCGATTTCGGCGCGCATCCGCGCGGACGGCACGGCATCGAACGTCCACATGCCTTCCTCGGCCGAGGCCATCGGCGCCGCCGCCAGCGCCAAGGCCGCGACCGCTCTCAACATGATTTTCTTGGCTGCCATAATCCGCGCCTCCCGCACGCATTGTGTGAGACGCGCCCCGAGGCCGCAAGGCGTCCGGTCGCTCGGCGCCGGCGCCCAGTCGCTCGCGTCATGAGCTGGCGCGGCGGCGCTTTTCGCGCATAGTGAGCGCCAGGGAGGCGCGCATGAACATCATCTCCAACATCCTGGTCGCGTTGGTCGCGCTCGCGCATGTCAGTTTTCTGGTGCTGGAGATGTTCTTGTGGACTGGCCCCATCGGCCAGCGGATCTTCTCGATGTCGCCGGACTTCGCGACGCAATCGTCGGTGCTCGCCGCCAATCAGGGGCTCTACAACGGCTTCCTCGCCGCTGGGCTGCTCTGGGGCCTCATCGCCAACAAGCGCGAAGTGAAGCTCTTTTTCCTCACCTGCGTGCTCGTCGCTGGCGTCTACGGCGGCATCACCGCCAAGCCAACCATTCTCGCCATTCAAGCCGCGCCAGCTCTGCTCGCGCTGCTCGCCGTGCTCGCGACGAAGAAAACCGCTTAGACGTTGCGCGTGGCCAGCGCCGCCAATTCTTTCACCAGCTTCGCCGCCAGCACAGCCGTCACGCCATTTACGTCGCGCTCCGGATTGAGCTCGACGACGTCGGCGCCGACAATCGGCGCGTGGATCGCCTGTAGCATGTCCACCACGTCGCGCACGCTCAAGCCGCCCGGCTCGTGATGCGAAACGCCCGGCGCGAACGCCGGATCGAAACCATCAAGATCGATGCTGATGTAAAGCGGTCGTGTGAACTCCGGCCTCGGCGCGCGCGCGAAATCCTTCATCTCAATCATCTCAACGCCAAAGCGTGCGGCCTGTTCGCGCTGATGCTTGTTCAAGGTGCGAATGCCGATCTGCACCAAACGCGTCGCCAACCCCGCCTCCATGATCCGCGCGAACGGCGAGGCGTGCGAACGGCGATCGCCGTCGAGTTCGTCATAGAGGTCGGGATGCGCATCGAAGTGCAGGATCTCGACCGGCCCATGCGCCGAAGCGATGCCGCGCAGGATCGGATACGTCACCGCGTGATCGCCGCCCAGCGAAAGCGCCATCGCGCCTGCCCGCGCGCTGCGCGCCACCGCGGCTTCGATCAAATCATCGTCTTGCAGCGCCTCGCGCAACGGCAGATCGCCCAGATCGTTGATGTCGATGTCATCACCGATCTCAAGCCCGCTCTCGCTGGCGGGATTGCCGTGCGGACTGAACAGAGCGGCACGGATCGCGTCCGGCGCCTTGCGCGGACCGCGCAGAAATGAGGAATGAATGTCGGTCGGCAGCCCGATGAGGTCGATCCGCCGTTTCATCTCACTCCGCCGCCTTCTTGGCTGCGTCCGAATGTTCCGGCTTCCAGCGAAGCTTCGGCTGGCGCGCCGCGCGCGTGTCGTCCAGCCGCCGCATCGGCGCAAGCTTCGGCGCAGCTTTGAAGAACGCCGCGTCGCCCGCATTAATGCGCTCGGACAACGCGATCATCACATCGGCAAAGCGATCCAACTCGCGCTTTGACTCGGTTTCGGTCGGCTCGATCAGCATTGCGCCATGCACGACAAGCGGGAAATACGTCGTGAAGGGATGATAGCCCTCGTCGATCAGCGCCTTGGCGATATCGACCGTTTCAACGCCCTTCGGCTTCGTGGTGCTATCGTCCAGCAGCACTTCATGCATGCAGGGCCCATCGCCGAACGGCGCGTTGTAGTGCGGCTTCAGCCGCGCCAGCAGATAGTTTGCGTTTAACACCGCATCTTCCGCGACTTGCCGTAGGCCATCGCTGCCATGGCTCAGCATGTAGCTGAGCGCCCGCGTAAACATGCCCATCTGACCATGAAACGCGCACATGCGCCCGAACGGCTTGCGCCCGCTGCCGGCGATCTCGCCTTCATGCTCCGCCAGCGCCAGCAAACGCTTACCGCCGCTTTTGTCGACGACGATATGCGGCAACGGCGCATAAGGCGCGAGCGCCGCGCTCAACACCGTCGGACCCGCGCCAGGCCCGCCGCCGCCGTGCGGCGTAGAGAACGTCTTGTGCAGATTGATGTGCATCGCATCGACGCCGAGATCGCCCGGACGCACGCGCCCGACGATGGCGTTGTAGTTTGCGCCGTCGCAATAGAAGTACGCCCCCGCCTCATGGATGGCGTCGGCGATGCGCTTGATCTCTGGCTCGAACAGCCCGCACGTGTTCGGGTTGGTGATCATGATCGCTGCGACGTCAGGCCCCAGCCGCGCCTTCACATCGTCGAGATGCACGCGCCCATCGTCGCGCGCGGGGATTTCATCGACGCTGAAACCGCACGCCGCAGCGGTCGCCGGATTGGTGCCGTGCGCCGAGCTTGGCACCAGCACGCGCTTGCGCGTTTCCGCTTCGCCGCGCGCTTCCAGTGCTGCGCGGATCGCCAGCATGCCGCAGAACTCGCCGTGCGCGCCCGCCTTCGGCGAAAGCGCCACCGCCGGCATGCCGGTAAGCTCCGTCAGCCAATGCGCGACTTCTTCCATCAGTTCGAGCGCGCCTTGGATCGTCGCCGTCGGCTGCAGCGGGTGCAGATCGGCGAACCCTTCCATACGCGCGACACGCTCGTTCAAGCGCGGATTGTGCTTCATCGTGCACGAGCCAAGCGGGAAGAAACCGAGATCGATGGCGTAATTCTTTTGGCTCAAGCGCACATAATGGCGCATCGCTTCCGGCTCGGAGAGCCCGGGCAGCACGAGTGCGGCCTTGCGCTTCAAGCCACCGAGGCAATCCTTGCCGCCTTTCGGCGCCGGCAGATCGACGCCTGTCGTCTCCGCGTGGCCAACTTCGAAGATCAGCTGCTCGGCTTGCAGCAAGCCGCGATTGCCGGAAGTGGTTTCGATCATCGTTCAATCCTTGGCGAAGGCGTCGTGACTAAGGGTTGGGTTTGGCGGCGCTTGAACGCGTTCGCCCAATATTCGGCGATCGCGGTCTTGCGCTGCAGAAGCGGCGCTTCGAGCAGTTTCCAGGAGAGCAAACCGGCGACGAACGTCGCGGCGCCGGCGATTGCTGCCAGCGTCCATGGCGCTCCGGCGCCGAAATGCAGCACCACCAATTGTTGGATCGGAAACGCGTAGATGTAGATCCCGTAGGACGGATCGCCGATTAGCCGTTCCGGCCAAGGCGCGCGCGGCGCGGCGACACCGATCCACAGCACCAACCACGCATAGCCGATCATGCCCACGAGCCGCGCCGCGGGTTCGACCGGAATGACGCTCGCAAGCGCCAAGGCCGCGATGGCGAACAACGGCGAGGCAGGCAGGACGCGGCGGTTCACATAGAACAAGCCGCCAATCAGAAAATAACCGATGCACGCAGCCGCAGCGTCAGCGCCAAGCAGCGCCGCGCCACGGAAGACGCCATCGCCGATCAACAGCGCCGCCGCAACCAAGGTGAACAGCCAACCGCGCTTCAACACGCCCAGCGCCAGCATCAGCCCAACAAACAGGTAGCAGCGGATCTCAAGCGGCAACGTCCAGAGCGAACCGTTCACCGCAACAAGCGGGTTCGCTTCGAACACGCCCGGCAGCCGATAGATCACGTTCCACGACAAAACGTTGTTGCCGATAAACTTCCACAGCTGCTCGGACGCGAGATACGCACCCACCGGCAAGCTCGTCACCAAGGCGCCGACCACGAGCGCGCTCAGCAGGACATTGACGATCAAAGCCGGATAGATACGCAAGCCGCGCGCCCACGCGAATGCGCCCACGCTTGCGCGCGTCAGGGCGCTCTTCACCACCAGGTAGCCGCTGACCACGAAGAACGCGTGCACCGCCAGCGACGCCAGTGCGACGCCCGGTCCGAACTGCGCGCTGAGCGCCAGCGTCACCGGATCGAGCGCGCCCGCGCCGAGCGCAATCGGCCACGAATGCGCGAACAACACCGCCGACGCCGCCGCAAAGCGCAGCAAGGCAAGATTGTTCTCCGCCCGTTCGGACAGGCCAAACGGCCGGCCGAATATCCATTCGGCGGCGGTCTGCACAGGGGAGCGGGCGGCGGCTTCGGTCATAGCGCGGCTTTGAGCGCCTTCACAAACGCGCCGATGTCGTCATCGGTGTTGGTTTCCGTTGCGCAGGTGATCAGCACGTCATCCATGCCGGCGTTCGGATCGAGCCGGCTCATCGCCACACCCGCGATCACGCCCGCGTCAGCGAGCGCATCGACAACACCCTGCGCCGGTTTCGGAAGCTTCACAGCGATCTCGTTGAAGAAGCGCTTCGTCAGCACCTCTACGCCCTTCACGCCTGCGAGCGCCTCGGCGAGCGCTTGCGCCTTCTCGTGATTGAGCGCGGCGAGGCGCGAAAGCCCAGCTTCGCCCAGCAGCGTCATGTGCATCGTCCAGGCGAGCTGGCAGAGGCCGCTGTTTGTGCAAATGTTCGAGGTCGCTTTCTCGCGACGGATATGCTGCTCGCGCGTGGAGAGCGTCAGCACGAAGCCGCGCTTGCCGTCCGCATCGAGCGTTTCGCCGGCCACACGGCCGGGCATCTGGCGGATGTATTTTTCCTTCACCGCGAAGAGGCCCACATAAGGCCCGCCAAAGTTCAGCGCATTGCCGATCGACTGGCCTTCCCCGCAGACGATGTCCGCATCCATCGCGCCCGGCGGCTCGATCATGCCGAACGCCAGACACTCCGTAAAATTCGCCACCATCAGCGCGCCCGCGCCATGGGCTGCATCCGCGATCGGCTTCAGGTCGGTGATCGTGCCGAACACGTTCGGCGATTGCACGATCACAGCCGCGACATCGCCGCCAAGCGCTTTGCTCACCGCTGCTTCGTCGTCCACGGCGGCGGGCAACGCCACCACTTCAAGGCCAAGCGCTTCGCAGGCCGTGCGCGCGGTGTCGATGTAGTGCGGGTGCACGCCGCCGGAGAAGACGATCTTATTGCGCTTCGTCACGCGCGCGGCCATCATCGCCGCTTCCGCGCAGCCGGTCGAGCCGTCGTACATCGAGGCGTTCGACACCTCCATGCCAAGCAGCATCGCCACTTGCGTTTGAAACTCATAGAGCGCCTGCAACGTGCCCTGCGCGATCTCCGGCTGATACGGCGTGTAGGCGGTGAGAAACTCGCTGCGCTGGATCAGATGATCGACGCTCGCCGGCACGTGATGGCGATAGGCGCCGGCACCAAGGAAGAACGCCGTGCGGCCGGCGGGCGTGTTCTTTTCTGCCAAACGCTGCAGATGCCGCGTCACCTCAAGCTCGCCCTGCGCCTTCGGCAGATCGACCAAGCTTTTCAGCACCGCGCTCTTCGGCACGTCGGCATACAATTCATCGACGGACTTGGCGCCGATCAGCGCCAGCATCTGCTTGCGGTCCGTCTCGGTGAGCGGGAGATAACGCATCAGAGTCCCTTCACGTAATCGGCGTAGGCGGCCTCATCCATGAGGCCATCGAATTCGCTTTTGTTTGCGGCTTTCAGTTTCACGAACCAGCCGTCGCCATCAGCGCTCTGGTTCACCAAGTCCGGCGATCCCGAGAGCGCGTCGTTGACCGCGACCACCTCACCCGCCACCGGCGCGTACACGTCGGAGGCCGCCTTCGCGCTCTCGACCACGGCCATCTCGCCGCCCGCGCTCACCGCTTTGCCTACGTTCGGCAGCTCGACATAAACGACATCGCCCAATTGCTCGGCCGCATACGGCGTGATGCCCACGGTCGCGACATCGCCTTCGAGCCGCACCCATTCGTGGTCCTTGGTGTATCGCGTCGTCATCTTCACTTCCCCTTACGTACGTAATTGTGCGGAACGAACGGCAAGGTGACGACCTCCGCCGCGCGCGGCTGGCCGCGCACGATGAGATCGATCGCCGTTCCCGGCGCCGCGAACGCGGCGTCGACATAACCAATCGAAATCGGCGCATTGAGCACTGGCGAAAACCCGCCCGACGTCACAACGCCAATGCTTTTGCCGCCGCTTTGGATCTCGACGCCCTCACGCGCCGGTGCGCGATCCTTCGGGCGAATGCCGACGCGTTTGCGCTTCGGCCCCTCCGCCAGCTCGCGCTTCACACGCGCGCCGCCGGGAAAATCACCGGCTTCGCGGCGGCGCTTTTGGATCGTCCAGGCGAGATCGGCCTCGATCGGCGATGTGGTTGGATCGAGATCGTGGCCATAGAGGCAGAGCCCCGCTTCCAGCCGCAACGAATCCCGCGCGCCAAGCCCAACCGGTTTCACCTCGGCATGCGCGAGCAACGCTTCCGCCAACGCCGTCGCGTGTTCGGCGCGCACCAAAATCTCGTAGCCGTCTTCGCCGGTGTAGCCCGAGCGCGTGATGGTCAAGCGCCCGAACGCATCGAAGCGCTTCACTTGCATGAAGCCCATCTCCGCCAACGCCGGATCGATCACAGCACTCGCCACCGCCTGCGCGCTCGGCCCTTGCAGCGCCAGCAAGCAGCGATCGTCAGCGCGCACGAGGTTGGCTTCACCCTTGATGGTCGCCTCGATCAGCGCCCAATCTTCGTTTTTGCAGCCAGCGTTCACAACGATGTACAAATCGCCCGCCGCACCCGGCTCGGCGGGACGCGCAATCATCAGATCGTCGAGCACGCCGCCCTCGGCGTTCATGATCATGGTGTAGCGCACCATGCCGGGCTTCAGCGCTTGGATGTCGGCCGGCACGAGCCGCTCGATCAGCGACGCGACCTTTTTGTGCGCGTCGTCGCCTTCAAGCCCGTGCCCCTTCGGCAAAGCGAAAAAGCACGGCCCCATGTGCGAGACATCGAACAGGCCTGCGTGTTGGCGCGTCCAGTTGTGTTCGGCGATCAGGCCTTCGAATTGGATCGGCATGTCGTAGCCGGCGAAATCGCCGAACTTCGAGGTGCGCGCGCGCCAAAGCGCGTCGAGCGGCAGCTTCTTGAGATCGGCGTTGGCGGTCATGTGCGTTCCAGGTTGCGGCGGCGCGCGCGCGACAAATCGCACGCGAGCCCCCGCTGTCCCTGGCGCCTGAGAGATTTACTCCTTCGGCGGCTGCGTCTGGCGCAGCTCTATCCAGCGTGTTCATCCCCCCGCGGTCCGGTTCCCTGAGAGTTTCCGGGGCGGTTGCTCCTTCGGGGGCGGCTTTATTGCGCCGCTCTCTCCCACGGGGTTCGTTTGTCTGGCCGGCGCGGGGCGACTCAGCGTCGGCCCTAACCGTTAACGCGGAACCTGGGGCGAGCCCGGCGCGGTGTCAATCAATCGGGCCAGATGCCCGCCTCGCCGCGGAAAATAGCCTCGGCCCGCACTGTGTATTTCTCACCGGATGCCGGCTTCGGGTGCAAATCGAGCCCCGCCAACAGCTTCAGCGGCGCCCGCGACCCCTTCCAGGCCCGCACAATCACGCGGCTGGCCTCCGCCTCACCATTGGGCCGGATTGGCGCGATTTCGATACCGCCCAGGCGCCCCTCCAAACCGGCCAGTATTTCCGCCAGTCGATGCGTGCGATGGATCAACGTCAAACTCGCGCGCGCGTTCATCCGGTTGCACCAAAACTTGATCCAATCGCCAATCGGCCGCTCCTCCACATGCGCGCCGCGACGGGCGTCAGCGGGCGCGTTACCTTCTGTCCCATCGTCGTACGGCGGATTGAAAAACACACGATCGAACTGGCCGAAATCGAGCGCGCCATCGAGCGCATCGCCTTCAACGATCCGCACGCGATCGGCGACATCGTTCAGCACGACATTCTCGCGTGCAAAACTGGCGAACGCAGGATCGCGCTCGACGCCAACAAAACTCGCCTGTGGTGAAGCTTTCGCAACTGCGATCAACGCGGCGCCGACGCCACATCCGAGCTCAATCACGCGCCCGCCGCCTTGCCCCCGCATCGCCGCCGCCAGCAGCACTGTATCGGCGTTCACGCGATAGCCGCGTTTCGGCTGCCGCAGGACGATGCGACCGTTGAAAATCGCGTCTTCGGTGAACTCCGCGTCAGACAGGATGCGACCCTTTCGCGCTCTTGGGCGAAGCCAGCTTGACCCGGCCAGCGCCCGTCAGCATCGTTTCGGGGTAACCGGAAGGCAAGCGGAGGCCCGTGTGGGACCGGCTTTGGGACCAGCCAAGCACGCTGACGACGGCCCCAACGCTGTCGAACGCTTGGCCGCGCTCTTGGCCGAGGACCTGGCCGCCGTCGATGTGATCATCCATGAGAGAATGACGAGCCCGGTTGGCGTCATTCCCAATCTCGCCGCGCATTTGATCGACGCTGGCGGCAAGCGCATTCGCCCGCTGATCACTTTGGCGGCCGCGCGCCTGCTCGGGCGCGGCGGCGATGGCCCGCGCAAATTGGCCGCCGCGGTCGAGTTCATCCACACCGCCACCTTGCTGCATGACGACGTCGTCGACGACAGTTCGCTGCGGCGCGGCAAGAAATCCGCCAACAAGCTGTGGGGCAATGCGTCGAGCGTGTTGGTCGGCGATTTTCTGTTCGCGCGCTCGTTCAATTTGATGGTCGAGACCGGCGACATGATGGTGCTCGATATTCTCGCGCGCGCCGCCAGCGTGATCGCCGAAGGCGAGGTGATGCAGCTCGCCGCCGCCAACGACGCTGACACCTCGCGCGAACGCTACATGGAAATCATCGTCGCCAAGACCGCCGCATTGTTCGCCGCCGCCGCGCGCGCGGGCGCGGTTGCAGCCGGGCGGCCCGGCGCTGAAGCCGAAGCGCTGGAAACTTTCGGCCGCGAGCTCGGCCTCGCCTTCCAATTGGTCGATGACGCGCTCGATTACGGCGGCCTCTCGGCGCAGATGGGCAAGAACGCGGGCGACGATTTCCGCGAAGGCAAAGTGACATTGCCGGTCGTGTTCGCCCGCGAAGCCGGCGATGAAACCGAGCGCGCGTTCTGGCGCCGGGCGATGGGCGGCGAGCGCAGCGACGACGATTTCCATCGCGCCTGCGCCCTGATCCGCCGTCATGACGCAATCGCGCTCACGTTGAACGCGGCCCGCGACCATGCCCGCCGCGCGCAAGCTGCGCTGATGAGCCTGCCCTCCAACGCGTACCGCGACGCGCTCGCTGACCTGCCCGATTTCGTCGTCGACCGCGCTTACTAGACTTCACCCATGCCGCGCGCTTGCGCGAAACGGCGCGTCTGCGCCGATACGAGCAGCGACGCTGCCGCCACACACGCCAACGCCAAAGGCGGCGCCACGCCGCCGACGCGCTCGGCGATCAGAGCGACAATCGCGCACGCCGCCGTCACCGCCCAATAACGCGCCGATACCGCCGCATGCGTTGCGCCGCCGCGAATGACGATCTGATAAAGATGCTCGGCGTGGCCGGCGAGCAGGCGGCGCTTGCGGCTCACCCGCCATGCCAACGTGAGCAGAACGTCCGCCAAAAGTGGGAAGAACAGCAACGGCGGAATGAACGGCGACACACCGCCCTCGCGAATGGCGATCAACGAAGCCAGCGCCGCTAGCGCCCCCGCAAACAAAGCGCCGCTATCGCCAGCGAACAATTTGCCGTGCGGATAATTCCAAACCAGGAACCCCGCCAACGCCGCCGCGCCGCAAAACGCCAATGCCGCAGCGCCGGGCGCATCGGCGTTCAACGACACCAAAGCCAGGCCAATCAAACCCGTCGCCACGCTGCCCATCGCCAAGCCATTGGCGCCGTCCATGAAATTGACCGCGTTCACCAGCGTGAACACCCAGAGCGCGCTGCCCACAAGCCCGACCCAGAACGGCAGCGCCACCATGAGTTCGTCGCTCAGCGGCAGCGTGTGCACGATGCCAACGATCCACGCCGACGCCAAAGCGCCCAGCGTGAACAACGAAAACTTCAGCCTCGGCCCAAGCGGCCAAGCGTCGTCGCACAATCCCAATGCAGCAAACCCGCACGAGAAACCGGCGGCGGCTGCAATCCAATTGAACGTTTGCGCGTCAAGTTCGCTGCGCCACAGCGTCAGCAGCGTCAGCGCGACCATGCCGAGCGCGAAGCCTGCCGCGGCGCCTACCCCGCCGCTGGTGGGCGTCGGCGCGCGGTGGGCCTTGCGCGCCACATCCGGTTCATCGACGACCCCGGCCGCCATCATGGCGCGACACGCCACGACGCTGACAGCGGCCGACACGGCCGCGCCAAGAGCCAAATCCGTCAACATCGATGCGTCACCTCACCCGAGTTTGGCGGGGCGCACCCACCAACCCGACCGGGCGACATCACGCGCGAAGGCGGCGGCGGTCAATGCGTCATCGACGATTACAAACATGGTGCCGCCGCTGCCCGACAGCGCCACCCGCCGCGCGCGCCGATCGGCCGAAAGTTCGGCGTGCATATCGGCCAAAATCGGCGCGACCGTGCAAGCGGCGGCAAACAGATCGTTGCCTTCGCCGTCGACGTCCAGCGCGCCAAATATGCCAAGCGTATCGAACGCCTTGTACACAGCGCCCGTCGGCGCCGGGACGAGTGGGTTCACCAACACCGCGTGCAGAGGCTCAAGATCGACCGGCGCCACGATCTCACCGATACCGCTCATCCGCGCCGCGCGCGCGCCGATGCACGCCGGCACGTCAGCGCCCAATCCGCGCCCGATCTGCATCAAATGATCCTCGCTCAGCCCCGCCCCCCAGAGCGCGTTGAGCGCTTTCAAGGTCGCCGCCGCATCGGACGATCCCCCGCCAATGCCGGAGGCAATCGGCAGGTTCTTTTCGAGCGTAATCGCCGCGCCGGCTTTTGCGCCGACGACATCACCCAATGCGCGCGCCGCGCGGAGCACGAGATTGTCCGCCTCGTCGGCCAATGCGTTCGCAAACGGCCCAGTGACGCGCAAGCTGAGATCTTCGGCGGCCGCCGCTTCGATCCAATCGCCCACATCGGCGAACGCGACGACGCTGCGCAGCGGGTGCATGCCGTCGGCGCGGGGAGCGCCCACTTGCAAACTCAGATTGATCTTCGCCGGCGCGAAGACCCGTATCATCGCGTCGCCGACCGCGTCGGCGGTTCGCTCGGCAACCCGTCTTCCAGCTTTGCGGTCAACATCGTGCGCTCACCCGCGTCGGGCGCGAGCGTCAGCGCGCGCTGCCATTGGAAGCGCGCCTCGATGCGGCGGTCCGTGCGCCAATAGGCGTCACCCAAATGATCGTTGATCACCACGCTGGCCGGCTCCAGCTCGACCGCGCGTTCGAGATAGACGATCGCCTGCGCGTAATCGCCCTGATGAAAATAAGCCCAGCCCAGCGAGTCGATGATCGCGCCAGACAGCGGACGCTGTTCGGCGGCGCTGCGGATCAACATCAACGCTTCGTCGGCACGTTCGCCGCGTTCGATCAGCGCATAACCGAGATAGTTCGCCACCTCGGGCTGGTTTGGCGACAATTCCAGCGCCCGGCGCAAATCGGCTTCGGCTTCGCCCCAGCGCCCCATTTTGTCTCGCGCGGCGGCGCGTGCGAAATAGAGCCGCCAATCACGGCCGTTCTCGCCGATCAACGCGTTGTAAATCGGCTCCGCTTCGTCCCAGCGCTGCAGATTGCGGTACATATCGGCCAAAGCGCGCCGCCCGCGCGGGCCTTGCTCTTCGCGCGCGCGCGCCACCGCTTCCTCGCGCCGGCCTTCGCGGAACAGCACCCACGCATCGAGCACGCGCGCGTTCGCGGCATAAACCGAATTTGGCTGGATCGCCGCCAAGGCGCGGCGCGCGGCGTCGGAATGGCCAAGGTTGGATTGCGCGTCCGCGAAGGTCAGACGTGCGGCGTCCTGCGCGGGATCGAGCATCAACGCCAAGGTCAGCGTTGTGAGCCCGCTTGTGGTGTCGCGCTCTTCCAGGAAGATGCCTGCCAGGCCATGCAAGCCGATCGCCGCGCCTTGCGCGGGCGTCAACGGCGATAGCGCCGGCGTTTCACCGGCCTGCAGCCGGCCCAGCGCGCGCGCAAGCACCGGGTTGGATGCACGCGCTTCGGTCGCGAGCAGCACTGTGGCGGCCTCCGCCCGTCGGCCCATGCGGGCGAGCAGATCGGCGTGGCGCTCGACGCCTGCCGGCATCCAGAGCTGCGTGCGATCGGCGATCGCGAACGCTTCAAGCGCCTCTTCCTTGCGCCCGGCATAATCGAGCGCCATCGCCTGCTGATACGCGAACAAACCACCGTACGGGCGCACGTTCGCCAACGGCGCCAATTCGATCAGAACGTCATCGACGCGCCCCTCGGCGGTGCGCACCCACGCCAGCATCATGCCCGCAGCGAGATCGCTGGCGGGATCGGCATCGACGCGGGCGATCTCGCGATCGGCTTCCGCGAGACGCCGCGCAGCCAGCGCATCGGCGGCGCGCACCATGCGCGCGGCGCCCGATTGCTCACGCGCACGCCGGGCGATGGCGCGGGCGCGTTCAGCGTCGCCGGTGGCGAGCGCGGCCGAGAGCGCGCCCTCGGCGAGCGCGGCATCCTCCGGCCGGCGCGACAGCGCATCGTAATAGCGATCGGACGCGGCCTGGTGATCGTCGCGCCGGTTGGCCACCTGACCGACAAGGAAGTTCGCGTACGCTTCGCGCTCACGCGCTTCCGGCGGCGCCGTGCTCGCGCACGCCGCCGCCAGCGCTAAAGCTGCAAGACCTGCGACGCGTCGTGCGATCACGTCTCTTCCCGCTGCCCTGGCCGATCGGGGATTTCCACTTGCGGCAATTCGCGACGGCGCGGCGCGGATTCGGTGAGTCCGCGCGCCACCTTGCGCTCCATCGACGCGCGGCGGATCGCGTCCGGCCGCGCCTCAAGCGCTTGGCGCCATTGCGTGCGCGCATCGTCGCGACGATTGAGGCGCCAATAGACATCGCCGAGGTGATCGAGGATTTCCGCGTTGGGATCGGATTGCGTGAGATCGTTCGCGCGTTCGATCAGCGCACGGGCTTCTTCGAAATGGCCATACTGATAATAGGCCCAGCCCAGACTATCGACGACCGAGAAATCGGTTTGCCCATAATTGAAGCCGCGCCACAGTAGGCGATAGCCCTCTTCCAATCCTTCCGGACGCTGGATCAGCGCGTAGCCAAGCGAGTTCAGACGCAGCACCGAGTCCGGTTGCTCGGCGAACAGAGAGCGCGCGACATTGATGCCATCGCGCCAAGCCTGCGGATCGTCCATCAGGATCGACACGTACAACAGGCGTGTATCGACGCTCTGATCGATCTCGTAGGCCGCGCGCATATCGGCGGTGGCCGAGGCGATGTCGCCGGAGAAGCGATGCGCGTACGCGCGATAGCCGAGAATGTCGGCGCGGTCCTTCGGCGCCTCCACCATCGCCAGCGCGCGGCTAAACGCGGCGATCGCTTCACGCGAACGGCCAGCGGCGCGATAGACATCGCCCACCGAAGCAATCACCGCCCAGCGCTCGCCGCCGGCGGCCAAGGCGCGTTCAGCGGCAGCGGCGGCGGCGGCATCGTTGCGGCGTTCAAGCAGGATGTTGGCGCGGGTGATATCGGCGTCCGGCGCGAACGGGCTTTGCGCGCCGACGCCGTTGATCACGCGCTCGGCGCCGTCGAGGCCCTTCGCGTCGAGCAATTGCGCCGCCGCGTAGAGGCGCCAATCGTCAGCGTCATTGGCGAGCGCCAGGCCCAATTGCAGAAACAGCACGCCCGAGGTGGACGCCAAGCCATCGGGCGCGACGCCTTCCTGCATGATCGACGTCAGGCTTTCGGCTTGCGTGAGGAATTCCGACAGGAACAACATCCAGCGCCCAGTGGCGCTGATCGGCGTCAGCGCGGCCTCTTGCGGGCCTTCGCCGCGATCGAGGCGCGCGAGGTTGCGTTCGACGTCAGCCGAGCGCGGCGCGAATTGCGAAACGATGCCGTAGAGGCGGCGCGCTTCGGCGGTGCGGCCCAAGCGATGCTGCACGAGTGCTGCGCGATACATCGCGTGCGTCACGCGCGCGGCGCCCAGGGCGCGCTCGAACTCTTCCATGTTGGTCGGTTCGGATTCCGGCGGCGGCGTGAGATCGAGCCGCTCTTCCATCATCGCGTAGACCGCTGCGGCTTCGTTGAGGCGCCCGGCCGATTCAAAGATCATCGCGCGCGCCACGTCCGGCAACGGCGCCGGCATGTCATTCAAGCCTTGATCGATGCGGGCGACGCCTTCATTCGACTTGCCTTCGACGGCGAGCAAGAACGGCTCAAGCAGATTGGCGAGACCGCCCTCCATCCCGCCCGGCGTCGCCGCCAGAACCGCGCGCGCTTCGGCGGTGCGGCCGGCGGCGAGGTTGTCGGTGAACATCAGGATCGGCCAGATCGATTCACTGTCGCCGCGCGCACGCGCCACATGCGCTTCGCGGGCGAGGTAATCGAGATCGGCGGCGAGCAGCGCATCGTTGGGTGAATCGTAGCGGCGATCGGCCGCCGCATCGGCGGGCGCAGTCGCTGCGAGCACGGCGGCCGGTTGGTGAGCCGCACTCTCCGGCGTCGCCGGCGTTGCCGCTTGCGCAGGTGTCGCCGCTTGGGCGGGCGCGGCGCCAAATCCCGTCACCGCCAAACTCGCCGCCAAGAACGCAGCACGCATATGAATTACCTCGCTCGCCACTGATTTACAGGTTGGCGTAATTGGGTCCGCCCCCGCCTTCCGGCGTGGTCCAAACTATATTCTGGCTCGGGTCCTTAATGTCGCAGGTTTTACAGTGAACGCAGTTTTGCGCGTTGATCTGGAACCGTGGATTGGCGCCCGCCTCGTCATACAGCACCTCGTACACCCCAGCTGGGCAATATCGTGTCGCCGGCTCGGCGTATTCAGGGAGGTTCACACGAATTGGGATCGAGGGGTCACGCAATTTTAGGTGAACGGGCTGATCTTCCTCATGGTTGGTGTTGGAGAGGTACACCGAGGTCAGTTTGTCGAAGGTCAGCACGCCGTCGGGCTTGGGGTAGGCGATCGGCTTGTGCTTGGCGGCTTTCTCGGTCGAGGCGGCGTCGGTCTTGCCGTGCTTGAGCGCGCCAAAACCCGAAAACAGCGAAAAGCCGCCGAACAGGGTCGTCGACCACATCTCGATCATGCCGAGCATGCCGCCTAGGAACGTGCCATTGCGCGAGAGCAGCGGCTTGGCGTTGCGCACGCGATGCAGATCGCGCCACACCGAGCTATCGCGATAGGCGCTCTCATACGCCTCCAGCACATCGCGTTGACGCCCGGCCGCGAGCGCGTCGGCGATCGCCTCGGCGGCCATCATGCCGGTCTTCATCGCGTTGTGGCTGCCTTTGATGCGCGGCACGTTGACGAAGCCGGCTGAGCAACCGATCAGCGCCCCGCCCGGAAACACGAGCTTCGGCACCGACTGAAATCCGCCTTCCGTAATCGCGCGCGCGCCGTAGGCGATGCGCTTGCCGCCTTCGAGGTGCTGAGCGATCTCGGGATGCAATTTGTGGCGCTGGAATTCGTCGAACGGCGAAAGGTACGGGTTCTTGTAATTGAGGTGCACCACGTAACCGACCGACACATAGCGGTCGCCCCAATGATACATGAACGAACCGCCGCCGGTTTTGTCGTCGAGCGGCCAGCCCACGGTGTGCAACACCAAGCCCGGCTTGTGTTTGTCGGCGGGAACTTCCCACAGCTCCTTGATGCCGGTGCCGAACTTTTGCGGTTCGCATTTGGCGTCGAGGCCGTATTGCTTGAACAAATCCTTGGTCAGCGAGCCGCGCACGCCTTCCGCAATCAGCACGTATTTGCCGTGCAATTCCATGCCGGGCTGATAATCGCCCTTGTGCAAGCCTTCGCGCGATACGCCGAACACGCCGGCGACCACGCCCTTCAACGCGCCGTTCTCGTCGTACACCGCTTCCGACGCAGCCATGCCGGGATAGATCTCAACGCCCAACGCTTCGGCTTGCGCGCCGAGCCATTTGGTCACGTTCGAGAGCGAGGCGATGTAGTTGCCGTGATTGTGCATCAGAGGCGGCATCAGGAATGTCGGCAACGAGGCCGCACCCGCCGGGCCCAAGATCACAAAGCGATCGTCGGTGACCGGCGTATCGAGCGGCGCGCCCTTTTCTTTCCAATCCGGGATCAGCTCGTTCATGCTGCACGGATCGATCACTGCGCCGGAAAGAATGTGCGCGCCAACCTCGGCGCCCTTTTCGAGCACCGCCACGCTGACATCGGGCGCGATCTGTTTCAGCCGGATCGCCGCCGACAGCCCCGCCGGCCCCGCGCCGACGATGACCACGTCGTATTCCATAGACTCGCGCACGATCTCGTCGTCGGCCATGAAGTCACTCATCCGCCCGCCCGCTTGATGGCGAGCACTGATCCCAAGCTTTTATCAGAGCTTGCAAAGCCAGGTGCAAGCGTAGCCAAATCCGTTCACCATCCGAATCGATGAGCAGTCCCGCCGCATCCGACGAAACCGCCGCCGCCCGCGCCCTGCTCGCCTTTTGGCGTTCGGCTGGCGTCGACATGGATGTTGCCGAGGCGGTGTTCGCCGCCCCCGCGCCTTCGGCCCACCCCATCGCCAAACCCGCGCCGATCGCCCGCACCCGGGCCAAGGCCACCGCCCAGCCCGCCCCGGGGGCAGGCGCGATCCAGCAGGCGCGGGATCTGGCCCAAGCGGCCAAAACCGTCGCAGAGCTGCGCGCCGCGGTCGAAGGCTTCACCGGCTGCGCTCTGAAAGCCACCGCCCGAACCACCGTCTTTTCCGACGGCGTGGAGGAGGCCGACGTGCTGATCGTGGGCGAGGCGCCCGGCAAGGAAGAAGACGAGCAGGGCAAGCCGTTTGTCGGCCGTTCCGGCCAATTGCTGGACCGGATGCTGGCCACGATTGGTCTCAGCCGTCGCTCCAATGTACTGATATCAAATACGATTTACTGGCGCCCGCCCGGCAACCGCGACCCCACCCAGGGCGAAACCGCCACCTGCGCGCCGTTCGTGGAGCGCCTGATCGAGCTGAAAAAGCCCAAACTTTTGCTGCTCGTGGGCAAGGTCGCCGCCCAGACCGTGCTCAAGCGTGAAGACACCATTACCCGCATGCGGGGGCGCAAAATGGCCTACCAGCGGGAGGGTCAGGCGGCCCCCGTCAACGCGATGGTGATGCTTCATCCGGCATATCTACTCCGCCAGCCGCAGCAAAAATCGCTGGCGTGGGCGGACTTGTTGCTGCTTGAAGCCTGGCTGGACCAGCTGGGGGTAGCGCGGGATCCGCCGTCAATTTGAGATTTACCATGCTCCTTCGCCGCCTCGCCTTCACCGCCGCGATCGCCTTTGGCGCACTGGCTCACCCAGCCTCGGCCCAGACCGCGGTGGTCGCGCTGTCGGAGAATGACGAAGCCGCCTATCGCGCCGCCTTCAACGCCATCGAGGCTGGGAATTGGCGCGGTGTGAACACCGCCCTCGGCCGCGTCGAGGACGACGCCCTGGTCGGGGTTGTGCGCGGACGCCTGCTTTTGGCGCGCTCGTACCGCCCCGCCTGGAGCGATTACACCGCTTGGCTCAACCGCTACGGCGAATACGGCTTGGCCGACGCCGTCTACGATCGCGCCATGGCCTCGCGCCGCCGCCGCTCGCGCGCGCAAGCGCCGCAGCCTCAAACCGGCGGGCGCCGCCAATTGCCTGGCACGCCGCCGGCAGTGATCGGCGACACTGTTCAAGCGCGCTCCGCCATCTCGCGCGTCGCCGATCTGATCGGCGCCGGCGAACTCGATGCGGCCACTGCGCTTGCGCTCAGCGCCGCCGATGGTCCGCGTGCGGGCCCCGCAAATTGGCAGCTTGGTCTCATCGCTTATGGCCGGCGCGATTACGCGGAAGCTGTGCGCCGTTTCGAATTGTCAGCCGCTTGGCCTAACCATGGCGGCTGGGCCAGCGCTGGCGTGCACTACTGGGCCGCGCGTTCGCGCCTCGCTGCCGGCGACACCAACGGCGTCGCGCAACACCTTGAAGCTGCCGCGCAGCGTCCGTGGACATTCTACGGCCAATTGGCCGAAGCCCAACTCGGGCGCGACAGCGGCTTGAACTTCGAAGCGCCGCAAGTTGACGCCGATACGGTTGCACAATTCGTCGAACGTCATCCCGGCGCGCGCCGCGCCGCAGCATTGGCGCAACTCGGGCGACTCTCCGAAGTCGAAAGCGAGCTCCGCCGTCTGCATGGCGATCTCAGCAGCGCCGACGACCGCACCTTCCTCGCGCTCGCCACCGCGCTCGAAGCGCCAGCCGCGCAATTGCGCGCCGCCGAGTTTGGCGGGCCCGATGTCGCCGCTGGCTTCTGCCCCTCAACCTCGTTCATGCCGGAGAATGGCTTCTCGCTCGATCGCGCCGTCGTCTATGCGATCGTGCGCCAGGAGAGCTATTTCAATCCGCGCGCCGTCTCCGTGTCGAACGCACGCGGGCTGATGCAATTGCTGCCCTCGACCGCGCGCGACATGGATCGCTCGATCAATTACCGCCGCAATCCCGCGCCGCTGTTCGAACCTGGCCGCAACATGCGTTTGGGCCAGGATTACATTCAATGGCTGATGACCGAGTTCCACAACGATGGCGACCTGGGGCGCGTGTTCGCCGCTTACAATGGCGGCCCGGGCTGGCTGTCGCGTTGGCTCGCCACGCAACCAGCTGACATCGATCCGCTGTTGCTGCTCGAAACCATGCCGCGCCAAGAAAGCCGCGACTATGCTGAGCGCTCGCTCTCGCACATGGCGCTCTGCCGCAAACGCTTCGGCCAACCGACGCCGGAAATGGATCAACTCGCCGCCGGACGCGCGGCGATCTATACGCCGCTCGATACGCGTGTCGCCGCAAGCGGCGATGCAAGCGGGCAGGAATAGAGTCTAGCGGCGATCGAATGCGCCATGTCGGCACGAATGCCCACGGTCAAGCGCAAAAGTTCAGTTTAGATTAGTCCGCCGCGTCGGCTGGGCACTTCTCTCCGCGTGGGCCTCTGGGCATTGCCTCTACACCTGCGGCAGAATCGGCGGGATTACGACGGCGCCTTGGGGGTCGCGTAATTCGTCGTCGCGCCAATCGGTCAGCGGCCCGTCCGCCCAATCGTTCAGTTTCTGGCGCTGCTCCGGCGTCAGGATTTTGTCTACCACGTCCAGCACCGCGTTCGCGCCGTGCTGATATCCGCGCCGATAGTCTGCCTCGGACATACGAGCCTCCTTGCCGCTAAGCATGCGCCCAGCGAGGGGGGTGTTTCAAGGCTCGCGTCAATGGGGGGCAATTTCAAACTGACGCACGACCGACTAAGTGCCTGCTTGCGCCGTCGGGCGTGCGGGCGTTGTCGGCGGCGCGGCGGCGGCTGGTGCCGGCGTTTGTGGCGCGGGCGCGGGCGGCGTTGCGGGCGTGGCCGGCCCGCCTTGCGCTTGATCGGCGGCGGCGGCTTCGGCTGTCATGCGCGCGCGAATGCGCGTCATGAAGCGATCGAGTAAATCGGTACGAGCGACAATGCGTGCAACATCGCGGATCGCCGCGCCTTCGGCGTGAACGCCTGAGGCCACGACTTCAAACGAATCCGCTTCGTCTGTGCCGGCCATATCGCCAGCATAGTCGCGATAGAGCGCACGCACGCCGTCATTGTTGTTCGCCAAAGTAAGCGCGATGCCGGCGCGCAGCACCGCTTGGCGATCACCCGCATCAAGCGGCGTGCCGCGATTGCGCATCGCCAGCAGGCCGCGCAATTCCACCGCCGCGCGCTCCCAATCGCGCGCACGCCAGGCCGCTTCCGCACGCACGCGCTGCGCGTCTTCGCCGCGATCGCGCTCGACCAATTCAACCGCGTGATCCAGGCGCCCGAGCCCCAGCAGAGCCCGCGCTTCGATGATGCGGCGTTCAGCCAAAAGCAAAGTCGGCAAGTTCGGTTGCCGGGTTGAGTTGATGGCGATCAGCGCACGATCGGGCGCGTTGTCCATCAGATAGATCGCGGCAAGATCGGCGGCGACTTGCGCGCGGCCCATGCCTTCCAGCCGCTCGTCGACCTGGTGCTGCAGCAATTGCGCCGCCTGCTCCAACAGATCGACATGCACCAACCGCCCCGACAGCAGCCGCACGATGCGATCGCCGTTTGGCCCCACCGGCGTGAGGTCGGAGAATTCGTAGAACAGGCCGAGCGCTTGGATCGGTTCAAGCTGATCGGCCTCGCCGTCTAGAAACAGGCGCTCGAACAACGTCGCCATTTCCTGGCGTAAGCGCCGCGCGGCGGTTTCACTCGGATAGCGGTCGGCGACGACGCGCATCGTGCCAAGCGCTTCGCGCCAGCGGCCAAGCTCGGAATAGGTTTCACCCAAAACCGCGACGATCGACATTTCGATCTCGTCGCCACGCCAGCGATAGCGCAGCGCCTCCAGCGGCTCCACCGAGTCGATTGCGCGCATCACGCCCGACGCACGGCGGATGCGCAGCGCTTCAAGCGACGCCCGCACCGCCACCTCTTCGTCGCGGGTGCGGCCGAGTTCATCGAACATCGTCAGCGCGCGTTCGTTGTCGTCGCGCGCGGCCAAGATGCGGGCTTCGATCAATCGCGCATGCAAGCGTAGCGATTGATCGCTCGCCTGCCCCATCGCGCCGCGCGCAGCGGTTTCCGCGGCGGCGAGATCGTTCAGCTCCAACGCGGCGTTGGCGAGCGCCAGCTGAAAACGCGCGCGCCAGCCGGGGGGATGTTGCTCAAGCGCGCCCATGCCGCGCTCAAGTTCGCGCCGCGCTTCGGCCCAATCGTGCTGCGTGGCCGCCGCGTAGCCGCGCCACAGCGCTGCGGACGGATCGCTGCGCAATGCCGATGAATTGAGATCGTTGAGCGCTTCGGGGATGCGCTCCATCATTACGTTGGCTGCGCCGCGCAGCATGCGGAATTCGGGATCGAGCTCAACCAACTCACCCTGGTTCACCGCCACGATGCGCAACGCGCCCAGCGCTTCCGGCGCCAATTCGTTGCGCAGCAAATAGCGTGCAAGCGCCATGCGCGCGGTCACCGGCGCGCCTTCGCGCGTGCCTTCGTCGGCGGCGCGGCGGGTCAAATCGTCGATGCGGCGGCGGATTTCCAGCATCGTCTCGCCGTCGGCAGTTGGCGCTGCTTCCACATCGCCGCCAATCGAAAGCGCGGCTTCCAACGCGGCGCTGTTCGCAGCGCCCGGAGGCGCCGGCGGCGCGGCAGCCGTGGAGATCAAGCCCACGCCGCGGGTGATGTTGAGTCGCCCATCGGCAAAGGCAATGTTGAGATCGTCTGCACGCGGCTCGATCACGGCGCCGTGCGCGGCAGGCAGCAAAGCTGCCTCCATCGTCGCGCGGCGAACGCTCACGCCCTTCGCCGGCCCGCCGACCAACGCTACGGCGATGCGATCGCCGATTTCCGGATCGTTGATCCAGCGCACGACGCCTTCACGCCCGAACGCGGCGATCAGCCGTCCGCGCCCTTCGGTGTTGGCTTCGCGCGTAACTTGCGCGCCTTCGCCAGTTTGCGCGCGCGGGCCCAATGTGAACGTCCACGCATTGTCGCGCGCTTCCGCCGACACCATCACGTCCGGCGATGCAGGAATGCGCAAGCCGATCACACCATCGCCGCGCACCACTTCGATATCCTGGTGACGCCGCCCAGCGCGCGTAACGCCGCTCAAATTGATTTGGCCGGCGGCATCGAAGAGCAACCACAACGCTTCGCCGCGCCGGAACGCCGCCGCACGCGCGGGCGCAGGCCAGTTCACGGTGATGCGCGTGACCGCCGCTTCTTCCACCAATTGCACCGTCGCCGTGCCCGTCACCGGCGGACGCGCCGGCGCGGGCGCTGGGCGTCCATCGGCGCCGACAGCCGTCGATTGCGCGCTTTCTTCCGGCGGCAGCAGATCGATGATGACGCGATCGCCGTCGACGAAATTGCGATAACGCACGCCGGGATCGAGCACGAGGCCGACACGCACTTGCGCGCCAGCGCTGCTCAAGCGGCGCACCTCGCGCACGAAACGCGGCGGCGCCGAACGCAATTCGGCGACATCAAGATCGGCGGCGCGCGAGAAGCGCAGCTCAAGCCGATTGCCTTGCATCGTCGGCGTGACAGTCGTCGGCCCGGCGAAGCGAAAAGCGAGGCGCGTGTATTCAGGCTGCACGCCCACATTCACCGTCGCTGTCGGCGCCGACGCCATGCGTGGCGGCGGCGGCGGTGCGGGTGGCGGCGGAGGTGGCGGCGGCGCGGCCGGTGGCGGAGGTGGCGGCGGCGGGGGTGGCGGCGGAGGCGGTGGCGGCGGCGCAGCGACCGTCAGCGTATCCGGCAACGGGCCAGCGGGGCCGCGCAATTCCGGTTCTGTGACGGGCGCGGCCAATGCTGGTGGGATCAAAGCTTCCGCGCGCGGCGAGGCTTCGGCCAGATTTGCACGCGGCGCGTCTTCGCTTTGCGTTTGCGGAGGCGTCAATACGACAGGGTCCGCCGACACCGAAGGTGTGGCGATGACCGCAGCAGCCGCGATCGCTAATGGAGAGCGCAGCTTCTTCATCTCAAGGCGAAGCGCCCGTCGCGCCGCGCGAACGCTGCAGCAAATCTTGCCCATCGGCTGGCGGGCGCGAACGCTCGGCCAGCATTTGCGTCAAGCGGCGGGCGCGGACGGGGTCCATGCGGCCCATCACTTCCGCCAGATTGGTTTGCCGCATGCGGCTCGCCACTTGCACGAGCACATCGTCTTCTAGCCCATCGAATACTGTCGCGGCATCCTTCGCGCGCATGCGCTGGTACACATCGACCAAGCTTGCGAGGCGCGCTTCCTGCGCTTCATCGAGTTGACCGAGCAATTCCTGCACGGTGGTTTCGAGGCGACGCAACTCCGCCAGGCGCTCATCGAGCCGCTGTTGCGCGGCCGTCATCAATGCGTCTTCGGTTTCGATCGAGCTGGCGCGCTGATCGAGCGCCTCACGGCGCGCGCCCAACGCTTGCAGCACTTGCACTTCGGCTTGGCTGAGCCCCGCCATCTCGGCGAACGTCGGCGCGGTGCATTGCGCTTGCGTGGCTTCCGCGGCGGTCGGTTCGGCGTGCGATTCTGCCGTCGCCGCGTGTTCGGTGGGGGCGCCTTCGGCGACGCCTTCCGCAACCGCGACCGCCTTCAGCCCCAGCACCGCGACGAGCGTCGCCATCGCCGCCGGCATCAGCCGCACGCCGCTGGCTTGCGCCTTGGCCTTGCCGGGTCTTTTGGCGAACGGCATTTGCATCAGATGCGCCCCCGCGCACCGACGTCGACGCTTGAGCGCACGCGCCCAGCGCCGAGGCCCAAACGGTCTGCGGTGGCGCGCGCATCGTTGATGCGCGCTTGCAGATCGCGGCCCGCTTCCTGCGCGGTCGCGCGCATCGCGCGCACGGCTGCCTCAGCTTGCGCGGTGGCCTGCGCCAATTCGATCGCCGCTTCGCGCACGCCATCTTGGCCACTGCGCAACGCCTGCAGCTTCTGATCCAGCCGCCAGAAGAAATACAGGCACGCCGCCAGCATGACCGCGAGCAAACCTTCGATCGTCAACGTAAGGGGACTCATGTTCCGCCTCCAATTTTCATCATTTGTTGTTGTTGCGCGACCGCGATCGGGCGTTCGACCCGCACCGCCAGCGCGTGTCCAATGCGCCCGACCCGACCGTCGGACAGTTCAAGCGCGCCGCTCTTGAGCGTCACCGGGCTATCGGGCGCGCAATCGAGCATCAACGTGTCGCCGACTTTGAGGTCGAGCACGCGGCCGAGCGGCACGTTCAATTCATCGAGCACCGCACGCACTTCAAGCTTGGTGTTCCAAAGCTCGCCGGCGAGGTGGCCTTCCCAAATGTTGTCGCGGCCGAACTTCTCACCCATGAATTGCTGCAGCAGCATTTTACGGATCGGTTCGAGCGTCGCGTAAGGAAGCAGCAATTCGAGCTTGCCGCCGCGATCTTCCATATCGATGCGCAGCTTCACCACAATCGCCGCGTTCGGCGGGCGCGCGATGGCGGCGAAGCGCGGATTGGTCTCGATGCGGTCGAGTGTGAAATCGACTTCGGTGAGCGGCGCGAAGGCTTGGCGCGCATCGGCCAGCACAACCTCGATCATGCGCGTGACCAGCATGCGCTCGATCGTGGTGTAAGGCCTGCCCTCCACGCGCGTCGACACCGCGCCGCGCCGTCCGCCCAGCAACACGTCCACGACCGAATAGATCAGGCTGGAATCGACGGTAGCGAGGCCGAAATTGTCGAGCTGCTCGGCCCGGAACACGGCAATGATCGCCGGCAGCGGGATTGAGTTGAGATAATCGCCGAAGCGGATCGAGCTGATCTGATCGAGACTGACCTCGACGTTGTCCGACGTGAAATTGCGCAAGCTCGTCGTCATCAACCGCACCAGGCGGTCAAAAACGATTTCCAGCATCGGCAGGCGTTCGTAGGACACCAAAGTCGAATTGATGATCGCGCGCACGCCGGTGCGGCCGCCTACGTCATCATCGGCCATGCCGAAGCCGAGCAGACTGTCGATCTCGTCTTGGTTGAGAATGCGCTCGGCTTGGCCGTCCGCGGGCGCTTCGGCTGCGCCCGTGTCCCATTCTTCCTGAGGCTGCTCGGCTGCTTCGGCCACTATTGCACCAGCATTTCTTCGATGAGCACCGCGTTGATCTGCGATGGGGCGATGACGAGGTTCACCCGCCGCAGCAATTCGAGCCGCAAGCGATAGGCGCCAGCGGACCCGGACAAATCGTCGGTGCGCAATTCGCGCAGGAAGCCGTTGAACTGATCGTTCACGCGCGGCACGTGCTCGGTGAGCGCGGTGACGGTTTCATCGTCAGGCGCCTCGATCGTGAGCTTCAGTTTCAAATACGCCGGACGCCCATCGGCTGCGGTGATGTTCACGAGCATTTCCGGCATCGCCACGAACACCACGCCTTCGCCGTAGGTGATCATGGTGCCGTTCGGACCGGGCACGGCTTCCGCAGCTTCGCCTTCGCCGCCGTGACCGCCGCCGCCTTTGGCTTTGCCGTGACCAGCCTCCGCTTCAGCGTGCTGTTCGGCGTTGCCGCCTTTGAAGAAGAGGAAATAGGCCGCGCCGCCGCCTGCGCCGAGCACGAGAATGGCCGGCAGGATGACGAACAAGATGAGCGTCTTGCCCGACATCTTCTTCTTGGGCTTTGGCCCGCCCTCGCCGCCTTCACCGCCTTCGCCCTCGCCTTCCGGCGCGGACGTGGCTTCGGCGTCAGCTTCGGGCTCCTCGCCCTTTTTCTTCTTCTTCTCTTTCTTCGCCATGACGGAATCGCAGCCCTTTTTCTCCTCTCCTTGGTGCGCAAGTGTTGGTTAAGGATTGGTAGAGAGGTCGGCAAAGTTTGCCGCCGGGCGGCAGGAACAGACGCCTTCATTCACCATGAGCCCACGCGCACCGCCTTTGAAATCAAGCGATTAACCACTGGCCCAGGCTTTGCTTGGGTTAACGCCGATGGATAATTCCAATCTTCTCGCGCTTCAGGCTCAACGGGTGCTGCAACGGCGCATGGATGTGGCGGCGAACAATCTCGCCAACCTCGCCACCACCGGCTTCAAGGCCGACGCCTTGGTGATCGAAACCGTTGACGACACCGAAGCTCACGCCGACGCCGATCCCGCCGACATCCGTTTCGTGCGCGACGTTGGGCTGATGCGCGACATGCGCCAGGGCGAGATCGCGATGACGGGCAATCCGCTCGACGTGGCGATCGAGGGCTCGGGCTTTTTCATGGTTCAGGGCCCTTCTGGCCCGCTCTACACGCGCGACGGCGCCTTCACGATGACGGGCGCCGGCCAATTGGTGACCACCGATGGCCGCCCCGTGCTCAATTCCGGCGGCAGCCCGATCGTGTTCGATCCGCAAGGCGAAAGCCCTTCGATCGGCCGCGACGGCGCGATCAACATCGCCGGCGCCGAAGTTGGCCGCATTGGCGTTGCTGCGTTCGCCGCGCCGCATGCGCTGCAAAAAGTTGGCGACAACCTTTGGAGCGCCCAAGGCCAAACGCAAACAACGTTCGAGGGCGTCGTCGTGCAAGGCGCGCTTGAGGGATCGAACGTGCGCCCGGTGATCGAACTCACCCGGCTGATTGAAATTTCGAGAGCGTATCAATCCGCAGCCAAAATTGTTTCGGGCGCAGACGAGCTTCGTCAACGCGCCATCGAACGCCTTGGCCGTGCGGCTTAAAGAGTAACGGAGTAAATCATGCGCGCCTTGTCGATCGCCGCCAGCGGCATGCAAGCCCAGCAGCTCAACGTCGATGTCATTTCGCACAACATCGCGAACATGAACACGACCGCCTACAAGCGCCAACGCGCCGAATTCCAGGATATGCTCTACCAAAACATGGAGCGCCCTGGTTCGACGTCGTCGTCGTCGGGCGCGATCATGCCGCTGGGCATTCAGATCGGTGTAGGCGTGCGCGCCGATGCGGTGGGCCGCATCACGGAACAAGGCGGCATCAACGCCACGGAAAATCCGTACGATCTCGCCATCAATGGCCGCGGTTTCCTGCAAATCACCATGCCGTCCGGGCAAACTGCCTACACACGCGCCGGTAATTTCGCAGTCAACGCAGACGGCGAGATGGTGACGGCGGACGGGTTTGCGGTCGAGCCGTCGATCACGGTGCCGCAGGACGCGCGCTCGATCCAAATCACCCGCGATGGCATTGTCGAAGTGGTGGTCGGCGATCAAACCGTGCCCCAGCAAATCGGCCAGATCGAATTGGCGAGCTTCGTCAACCCGGCGGGCTTGGAAGCGATCGGCGACAATCTCTATCTGGAAACGCCAGCTTCGGGTTCGCCGAACGTCGCAACGCCCGGCTCGCCTGGGCTTGGCACGCTGATGCAGGGCTATCTCGAAATCAGCAACGTTAACGCGGTGGAAGAGATTTCGGCGCTTATCGTGGCGCAACGCGCTTATGAAATGAACGCGCGCGTCATCACGGCCGCAGACGAAATGCTGCAGGCCACGACGCAATTGCGCTGAGGATTTTTCATGCTGCGTTGGCTTATCGTATTCGTGTGCTTGTATCTCGCGGTCAGCGCCGGTTTGGCGCACGCACAACCGGTCAGCTTGCGTCCGCGCATCGAAGCGTCGGGGCAAGCGATCACATTGGGCGACATTTTCGACGGCGCGGGCGAAGTTGCCAATCGCGCCATCGCGCCGGCGCCGCCGGCTGGACAAGTCTCGACTTTGTCGGCGCAATTGTTGATGGCGGCGGCAAGTGCGGCTGGGCTTGAGTGGACGCCCCCTGCTGGGCTCACCAGCGTGCAAGTGGTGCGACCTGGCGGCATGCGCGCGACTTTGCCGGCGGCAGGATCGCGCAGCGTTGCCGATGCGGCCGTGCGACGCGGCGAGAGCGTGACGCTCACCTACACAATTCCAGGCATTTCGCTGACCATGCGGGCGCGGGCGCTTGAAGATGGCGCCGTCGGCCAGAGCGTGCGGTTTCAAAACGCTTCCTCCAACAGAACCATCGATGCGGTCGTCACCGGTCCGGGCGCCGCGCGTGCGGAGACACAATGAACCTTGACCTCCACATGCGCCGTTTGGCGTTGATCGCATTGGCGGCTGGCGCAGCGGGCTGCGTGAGCACCGATACGCTGGGCGATGTCGCGCAGGATGCGGTTGCAGCGCCTGGCGTGGCGTACGCGGCGGCGCGTCGTGCGGCGCAAGCGCCGCAATTGGCGCCGGTTGGCACGCCGGCCGGGCTCACCGGTGGGCAACAACAAACGATGCCGCAGCCGGAGCCGGTCTATTACGAAACGCCGCGGCCAAATTCGCTGTGGCGCGCGGGCTCGCGCAGTTTTTTCAACGACCAGCGCGCTTCGCGGGTGGGCGATATTCTCACTGTTCAAATCGAGATCGACGACAAGGCGGAGCTTTCCAATTCGTCCAACCGCACGCGTTCGGCTTCTACGTCTGCAGGCGTGAGCAATTTCTTCGGGCTGGAAACCAGCGTTGGACGTTTGTTTGGCGGCGGCTTCGATCCTGAAAATCTGGTCGGCGCTGAAGCGGAATCCGATCACACCGGCCAAGGCGCGATCAATCGCGAGGAAAAGATCGAGCTGACGGTGGCGGCGGTGATCGTCGATCGCTTGCCCAACGGCAATCTGGTGATCGCGGGACGCCAAGAGGTTCGCATCAACGCCGAACTGCGCGAACTGACGGTGTCGGGCATCATTCGCCCGGAAGACATCAGCGCGTCGAACACGATCAGCCACGAACAAATCGCCGAAGCACGCATTGCCTACGGCGGACGCGGCCAGATCAGCGCGGTGCAGCGCCCGAATATCGGTCAGCGCGTCGCCGACGCGATCACGCCCTGGTAAGCAGCGCGTGCGGCTCCGCGCGCGCTTGCGAACGGAGTTGCGCTGAAGCAGCGCAGTATGGACCGGAGGCGTCCTCGCCGGCATGCGCCAGAGCCGGCCGGCGAGGACGCCGGCGGTCCATATTTTTGGCTCAGCTGGAATCTGTTTCGCGGATGTAGGTGGCCGCATCTGCCACGCTGAAATCGCCGCTGGTTGGCTTTTGTTGCGCGTAGGTGCGTGTGGGTTGCGCGAACAGTTTGCCGATCAGCGGGAGCTTTTGAAGCAAACGCGCCATGCGCCTCACCAAACGCTCTCTGTTGTTCCAAGCGCGAATGAGCGCTTCGTAGCGTTGCGCGAGGCCGTAGGCGCACGCGGTTGTGGTGGGCCATGCGTTTGGCGGTTTGCGTTTGGAAAGATGCCGGCTGGAAGCCGGCGGTCCGCTGCTGTGTAGGCTGAAACCACAGCGCCAGGTGTTTGGGAATTCTGGATCGAACGACGCGTGTTTGCGAGCCTTGCTTCTGCGCGTTGCCGGCGGCTTTGCTTCAACACTCAACGCACGTGCATCGATGTAGAGCACGCGACGGAAGAGCTCCTCGCAGCGAAACAACCAATCGCGGACGCGCTTGTATTCGGCGATGCGGAGCCAGGCTTTCTCGGCGAGATCGATGGGTGTGCCGAACAGATTGAACGCGGCGTGCAGGAACGCTTCGAGTGTGGCCCAGAGACTGTCTCGGGTGATCGGCTCGCCGGCGGGATCGAGAATGGCTGCGTTGGTCATCGGCGCAGTATGCGGGCGGAAGCAACTCGGTCGGATAAATTTCACTCTCATCCCCGGATTTCGCGTAGCGAAAGTCCGGGGCCCAGGATCGCGATTGCTTGATGGGCTTGGAGTTTATGTATCCCGGACTGCGCTGACGCGCATCCGGGAAACGGAGGGAAATGCGGGGATAGACGCATCGTCTATCCCCGCCTCTCACCAGCCGGCCGCGTTGGCGAGCGCCATTGCCAAATGATCGGCTTTGGCGCCGCGCACGCGGGCGCCGTGCTGTTCGAGGTGAGCGCGGATGCGCGCCCACAGCTCTTGCGAGATCACCGCGTTTGCGTGACCGCGCACCTCGCCCACCACCCACAGACCGGTCGTGTCGCGCACGATCTCGACGATCGCCGGCTCGTTGGCGACCACCTCGTAATAGGCCGCGCGCCCGCGCAGCAGCACGGGGATGCGGCCCTTGAGGCAGTTCTCGAACCGCAACGCCGCGCTTTCGATTTGCGTGACGGTCGCCAGCGGCACGAACCAATCGGCGCCGGGGATCGGCGGCGGCGCCAGCTGCTCGATGCCGATCTCGTCGATCAACATGCGGAACAGGCCATGCGTCGACCGCGCGCGCTCCAAGCGATCGCCCAAACGCGCCAACGCGCGTTCGTCACGCCCACAAGCGCGCTTGGCGCCGCGCGCCAGCAATTCGGCGACCTGCTCGCAGTTCACGTGCGCAAGCACGCGCACACGGCGCAGTTCGCGCGGCATCGCCGCCAGGATCAACACCAGGCCGCGATCGATGCGAGCGGCGTGACGCAGCACCTTCGCGCCTTCGCTGTCGGCGAGAAGATCGAGCAAGAAACGCAGCTCAACGGCGCTGAAGCCGCCATCGAGCTTGCGCAACGCTTCAACGAAGCCAGCGGGCGCGCCGGGCAGATATTCCGCCGTCAAACGCTTCAGCGACCACGTTTCAAGCGCGTCGGCGAGCGCGCGCAGGTCCGCAGGATCGGCCGGCGCATTCAAGCGCGCGGCGACCAAGCAAGCCAAACGACGACGCGCCGGCTCGGCGGTCAGGTATGGCGCGTGCGGGCGCGGCCACACGCGCGCGACAGCGGGCGCGAGCGCGCCGGCGTCGGCGACGAGTGCTGCACTCGGCGCATACGGATCGGCGCGCGCAACGCGCGGCGCCAATTCGACAATGGCAGGCATTTCCTTGTGCTCCGATCGATGGCGCTAGGCCCGATCGGCGAGAGTCAGAACGACCTCTTCGACCGGGCTAAGAGCCGGGTTTTAAGAGCGCTGTTGCGCATCCTCTTCGAAGGTGTTGGCCGTTGTGCATTCAGGTTCTCTCGTGTGCTCGCGCGCGACAGTCCCGCGCGAATGCTGGTTTGAGTGCCAGCGGTTTCAGACAAAAGTTTGGCAGGCAAAAAAAGTTTGGCGAGCGCGACGCTCGTTTTCAAGCTTGGCCGAGACCGCGCGCCATGAAGGTGGCGAACAGAAGCAAAAGCGCCACAAGGTGAACCTCGATCATGACGGCGCGGCGCACGGTTTTCACCTGCGCCTCCGGGACGAGGAAATTCGCATCGGCCTTGGCGGCTTTGACCCAACCCAAAAACGCGCGCGTCGGGATGATCGAGAGCAGACCGAACGCCGCGAACGTCGCCATCTTCGCCCAGAAGAACGGCTCGGCCTGATAATAGCTCCAGCCTTTCGCGCCCCAGACGACGCGGGAGATGCCGGCCAACAACAGCAGCAAGGCCGACGCGCCGGCGAACAGATCGGCGCGCAGCAGCACGCGCGCCACCTGCGCGTTCACCGGCAAGCGCAGCAGAAACGCCTCCGCGACCAGCGCGCCGACAAGCACGAACGCAAACACGAAGTGAAGCCACGCGAGGCCGGCGTCATGGTAGAGCATGCACGCATTTCACCATGCGCAGCGCGGGCTCGCAATTCTTAGCTGGTGAGCGCGGGGCTCAATCGTCGCGGTGGACGCGCTCGCGGCGTTCGTGGCGCTCTTGGGCTTCGAGCGAGAGCGTGGCGATCGGGCGGGCGTCGAGACGCGAGAGCGCGATCGGTTCGCCGGTCTCTTCGCAATAGCCGTAGCTGCCGTCGTCGATGCGGCGGATGGCTTCGTCGATCTTGGCGATCAACTTGCGCTGGCGGTCGCGGGTGCGCAGTTCGGTGGCGCGATCGGTTTCGCTGGAGGCGCGGTCTGCCAGATCGGGTTCGGCGATGGTGTCCTGCTGGAGCGCGGCGATGGTGGCGCGGCTCTCTTCGAGGATCTCGTCTTTCCAGGCGTTGAGCTTCTTGCGGAAATAATCCCGCTGCCGCTCATTCATGAACGGCTCTTTGTCACTCGGGCGATATTCGGTCGTCTTCACGGCCATATCCGCATTCCCCAAGTCTTGCTGCCGGCCCTTGCGGGGCGGCTTATAGCGCCCGCTTTCAGCGGCGTCCATCGAGCAAGACTGGCGCCAAACTTGGCCTAGTTTCCGTAGGTTGCGGTGCAGCATCAGGCTACCCCGAGCGACATCTCAAGCTTTGCGAGCTCGACGGCGAGGCGGGTGTCGATCTCGCGCAGGGTCGAGTCGAGGCCGCCCTCCCCGGTCGTTTCGCCGCCGCGACGCAGGCCTTCGAGTTCGGCGCGGAGCGTCGCAGGCGCGCGGCCCATGGCCAAACCGCGCGCCAATTGCTCGAGCGCGTCGAGCGCGGCGGTGCCGCGTTTGACTTGCCGGCGGCGGCGGTCGGGGTCGAAGCCTTCGGCTTGCAGGGCGAGGATGGTGTCGAGCGCGGCGACAGAACCGGTGGCGGATGCGGCGCTGGTGCGTTGGGGCGCTTCGGTCGCGGGCGCGAAGCCGGGCGCGGCGGTTTGACCGGCGCGTCGCGTCCCGTTCGCTGAGCCAATACCTCGGCCGCCTTCGATCTTCATACCCGGCACAATCTGCCCAGCCTGTTGCTGAGACCTTAACGGCGCGCCGCAATTGCAGCTTCTGCTTGAACGCCCTGTTAACCGTAATCAGAGCCTAAGGGAGCATGGGCTTTAACTCACGCGCGGCGCGGCGGGCGCTTCTCGCCGTCGCATCGATCATGGCGCTGACGCCGCAACTGACGGCGACGCAGGCGTGGGCCGAGCCGCGTATCAAGGACATCGCCGATTTCGAGGGCGTGCGCGAAAACCAATTGGTCGGCTACGGGCTGGTGGTGGGTCTGAACGGCTCGGGCGACAGCCTGCGCAATTCGCCGTTCACGCGCCAAAGCTTGGCGGCGATGCTTGAGCGGCTCGGCGTCAACGCCGGCGACGGCAATCTGAACACGCGCAACGTGGCCGCGGTGATGGTGACGGCGAACTTGCCGCCGTTCGCCAGCCAGGGCTCGCGCATCGATGTCACTGTGTCGGCGTTGGGGGACGCACGCAGCTTGGCCGGCGGGCAATTGCTGGTGACGCCGTTGATGGGCGCCGATCAGCAAGTGTACGCGGTGGCGCAAGGGCCGCTGGCGATTGGCGGCTTTTCGGCCGAAGGCGCGTCTGGATCGTCGGTGACGCGCGGCGTGCCGACGGCGGGGCGCATCGCCTCCGGCGCGCTGGTGGAGCGGGAAATTCAGTTCGACATCGCCAACCAGCAGGAATTGCGGCTGGCGCTGCGCAATCCGGATTTTACCACCGCGCAACGCATGGCGGCGGCGATCAACACCGCAGTCGGCGCAACGGCCGCGCGCGCGTCGAACCCGGGTACGGTGCTGCTGCGCCGGCCGGATGCGTATGCGGGCGACATGGTGACGTTGCTCGGGCAAGTCGAGAATTTGGAAGTGGCGGTCGATAATCCGGCGCGGATCGTGATCGACGAAAGCTCGGGCATCGTCGTGATGGGCGAGAATGTGCGCGTGTCCACGGTGGCGATCGCGCAGGGCAATCTGACGATCTCGGTGCAGGAAGATGCATTCGTGAGCCAGCCCGCACCACTGTCGCGCGGCGGCGAAACGGTGGTGGTGCCGCAATCGGATGTGAGCGTTGAAGAAGAACCGGGTGGGCTTGTGATGGTGCCGGGCGGCGTGCCGCTGCGCCAATTGGTGCATGGCCTGAACGCACTCGGCGTCAGCCCGCGCGACATGATCTCGATCCTGCAGGCGCTGAAAGCCGCCGGCGCGATCCAAGCTGAAATCGAAGTGATGTGATGGCCGAGCCGTTCGGCATTCCGCTGCAGGGCGCGCCGCTGCCGATGCAAACGCAGCGACCGGCGGCGCCAGAATTGGCGCCCGAAGCGGTGCGCGCGGCGCGTGAATTTGAATCGATGTTTTTGGCCGAGATGTTGGCGCCGATGTTTGAGAACCTCGACACCGAGGGCTTGGGCGGCGGCGGCATGGGCGAACAGATGTTCCGGCCGATGCTGGTGGAGCGCTACGCGCAGGCGATCGCCCAAGCGGGCGGGGTTGGGCTGGCCGACAGCATCGTCAGCGAACTGAACCGACTGCAAGCCTCGCAAACTCAACCGGAGCCCACCGATGGCGCTGATCGCTAACGACGCCGCCGACCGGACCGAGCAATTGCTGTTGCTGACCGAACGCTTGGGCCATTTGATCGGCGAAGAGACCCGCCGCATCGAAGCGCGCGAGGCGCCGCTTTCGGGCGCCGAGGCCGATGAAAAGAGCCGGCTGGCGAACGCCTACCGGCTGGAGCTGGCGCGGCTGAAGCTGGAGCCCGCCCTGCTCGCCGGCGCCCCGGGCGATCTCTTGGCCAGGCTTCGTCGGCAAACCGTCGCCCTGCAGGACAAGCTGGCGACGCACGAAGTTTCCCTCGGCGCGGTGAAGATCATCGCCGAGGGTTTGGTCGAGGCGATGGCCCACGAAGTGGTGCGCCAGCGCGGCGGCGCCGGCGTTTATGGGGCGGGCGGCGCGATCGACGCCTCCGCCGCGCCGGTGTCCGCGGTGCTCGACCGGAGCGCCTGAGGCACCGGTTCACGGTTAAATTGCGCCGGTATTGGACACCGGCTGCTGGGGCGGTTCCCCTTTGCTGTAAATTATGTTGCGCGGTCGCGTTTCCGCCGGCTTTGTATTTGCTTCTCGTGGGGGAGAATGAAGCACGCGAAGCCAAGTCGCGCGTGGCGTCCTGTCCGGGCGCATACGACCCCGCGTGGTTCGCAGGGCGTCTGGACAGCTTTGCTGTTCAATATCTGCCTGCTTTTGCTGCCTTTGGCGGCCGCGTCCGGGCTCTACGTGATGAGCCGCGATCATCTTTACGCTTACCAATTCAGCGACGCCGGCGGCCAAGCCATCCGCACCCGCATCGAGGCGCGGCTGGGCGACCTGATCCTGCTCGACTTCGACCGCCAGCGGCAGTGGGAAGACCTGATCGGCATGGAGTTGACGGCAGGAGATATTTCGGCGGCGCGCGGCTTCCTGCTGAGCGGGCGCGAAATGCTGCCTGACCGCGACGCGGTTCAGATCGCGCGCCGGCTGCGGGCGGATTCCACCGACGCCGACATCGAACTCGCCTCGCTCGACATTTTGGCGCCGAGCGTGCGCACGCGTTACGAGGCCACCGTGCCCCTGCTCTCGCGCCGCGCCGCCAGCGGCGCGCTGCCGCAATACGAGGCGGCGACGGTGATCATGCTGGGCGATCAGAGCGATTTTGAATTGCTCGCGCGCGCTTTGCTCGCGGATGCGAGCGGAGATCCGACGCACCTGGTGTTGACCGGGTTTGGGCTTGGGCTCGCGGGCGAACTGACGCCGCGCGAACGGCTTGGCGCATCGTCGCTGGCCGTCGCCACGCGCCGCGGCGATTATCCGCAGGATTTCCAAGAAGCGATCGGCAACGTGCTTGCGGCGGCGATGCCGCCGGCGGACTTTCGCGCGGCCGCGCTGGCCAGCGCCAATGGCGGCGACGCGGGCACATTCGAAAACGCCGCAGCCGCGTTCCGCGCATCGGTCAACCCGCAGCGTCTGGCAGCGGCGAAATCGGCGCTCGATGAAATTGGCGCAATGGCGGAAGCGACGTCGCAATCAACGGCGGCGTCGCTGTTGATCCATGCCGGCGGGCTGCGCGACCTGCCGCGTCTGCGCATGGTGGCGCTCGCGGGCGGCGACCGGGCGACGGCGGCGGCCAAACGGCTGCCGCGTGAATCCAATCTGGCGCAAGTGGCGCGCGGCGAACTCGACGTGACGCGCGATCTGGCGATCGCCATCGCCGCCGCCGGCATTGCCGCCGCAGGCCTGCTGCTGTGCGTGCTGTTCGTGCTGTTTCAAGCGGTGCGACGCTGGATGGCGCGCATGCAGGACGACAGCGAAGGCGCCGAGCTGGTGGATACCTTCAACAGCGGCGGCTGGCGGCCGCTTTAGGTTCTAAACAGCGTCAGCACGGCCGACGGTTCGACGTTGGCGATCGGCGCGCCGGCGGTTTCGAGCCCTTGGCGCACTTGCAGCGCCATCAGACGCGCAGAATCCGCATCGAGATCGCTGCGCACGCTGGCCGTGCCTTCCATGGCGCCGAGAAAGCCCTGATGCGCTTCGAGCGCGCGCGCGGCTTCAAGCAAACGCTCCATCGCGCCCTGCAAGGCATCCAGCGACTTTTGCGCGGCGCGGCCCAGGGCTGCGGGCGCGGAGGCGTCTGCATCGGCCGGCACGGCGATCACGTCGTTCCAGCCCGGCTCGTCCTTCAAACGCAGATCGACGCCATGCACGGACACGGGCGCCCCGCCCGGCTCGGCTTCGACGACGATATCTTCGCCGGTGAGAATGCGCCCGCCTTGGGCGATGGCGGTTTCGAGCCTGGAGCTGAAGCCGCTCAACAGCGCATCGAGATCCTGTTGCGAACCGCCGGTGCGGGCCAGTTCTTGAACCTTCAGCAGCGTGCCCTGCGCATCGTGACCGATGGCGAGCGCGATATGGGCTTGCGCCAGCGCGTCGCGGACGCTTTCGCGCGCCGCCGACCACGATTGCGCGCCGATCTCGACGCGGTCACCGCTGATCGCGGCTTCGTCGCGTCTCGGCGCGGGCGTTGCGCCGCGGGTGAAACGGGTGTCGACGCCGAGCGCGCCGGCGCCCGTCGTACCTGGGAGGATGCTGGAGACCATTCTTCGCCGCTCCTTCGGAACGTACGTCTCTCGACAGTGAGACACGCCGGTCGCGATTTATTCGCGCGCGGAGAGAACGTCAGAATCGTTAATAGAGCGTTAATGCTAACGCGAATTTAGCAAATAAATTTACCGTTTGTTTACGACTCGCGCTCGGCGGCGGCGTTTCCAGCGCGCGAGCGCGTCATGCGCGGCTCGCCTGTAGCGCGGCACCATCACCAACGTGCGCGCGTCGGTCAAGGCGCCACTGAAATAGAAAAGCGCCCTTTCGGGCGCCGCAGGTCCAGGTTTGCGCGGAGCGACGGGGAGCGCTTTGAAGCGCTCCCCGCCTTCCGTGGTAGGTTTAGCGGAAGAACGACAGCACGATCGACGGCGCCGAGTTGGCGATCGACAGAGCTTGCGCGCCCAGCTGCTGCTTCACTTGCAGCGATTGCAGGCGGGCCGATTCCTTCGCGAGGTCAGCGTCGACCAGGTTGCCGATGCCGGCTTCGATCGAATCCGACAGCTTGCCCAAGAACGACTTTTGCACGTCGAGCGCTTTGGCTTGCGCGCCCATCGTCGCCAGATCGCGGTTCAGAGCCGTGATCGCGGTGTCGATGGCCGAAGAAGCGGCCGCGCCGCCCGAGGCGGTCGAGATGTCGAGCAACGACGTCACGCCGGCGAGGGCTTGGCCCGTGGCGCCGAGGGTGAAATTGAAGCCTTCGACTTGCAGAACGCTGGAGCCCGAGCCCGGCGCGACGACTTGCGTCATCGAGGTGCCGGTGGCGCCATCGGTGCCGTCCAAGAAGCCATCGTCGTCAGCGGCGGCGGTGCCGTCGGTGAAGGTGACGGTGAAGTCTTCAGCAGCGTGGTAGCTCATCACGCCGGTTTGGGCGTTGAAGCTGGCCGAGACGCGGCCGTCGGACTGCGTCGAAACGCGGGCCATCAAGGTTTGGATCGTGTCGGTGGCGTCGACGTCGACCGTGAAGGTGGTCGTTTCGTTGCCGTTGGTGATCGAGAACTCGAGCGCGTCGCTGGCGGCGACGGTCAGGCCGGTCGCGTCTTCGATGTTGGCGTACACCGAGTACGGGTTGGCGTTGCCGTCGACCATGGCGACGTTGTTCAGACGGAAGCGGCCGCCGCCATTGCCCGAGATGTCGGACATCAGCACCGAGAATTCGGCGCTGCCGCCGGAAACGTTGGTGCCGTTGACGAGGTTCGAACCGTTGAAGGTCGCCGCGTTGGCGATTTGGTCGATCTGGTTGCGAAGCGCGTCGAAGTCGGCTTGCAGCGCGGCGCGCTGGTCAGACGAGAGGTCGGTGGCTTGGGCCGCGACCGCTTTTTCCTTCAATTGCTTCAGAATGTCGCCGACCGCTTCACCGGCCGAGAGGCCGACGTCGATCACCGACGAAGCGCGGTCGATACCGTCGGTCACCGCGCTCAGCGAAGCGACGCGAGCGCGCTGGCCTTCGGCGATGGCGAACACAGCGCCGTTGTCTTTCGCGGACGACACTTTCAGGCCCGTGTTGACACGGTTCTGAACTTCGCCGAGCTGCATGGTGGTTTGGTTGAGAGACTGGAGCGCAACGAGGGCGCCGTAATTGGTATTCACGCTGGTCATGTTCTCGTCCTTCTGGACAGTGTTGCCGGCCATTTTGGCCGGATGGGCTCACAAACGCGCGCGGCCAACCCGAGGGTGAGCCATCGCACTTGCGGAGAACGTATCGGTTTGAGGTTAATCACCCGTTGATGCGGCGGAACAATACCGCCCGAAGTACAGTTGCCCTGCTCCCGCTACGTCAGCGGGCGGCGAGGCCCTCCATCATCGAACGATTGATGTCGATCAGCGGATCGAGGTCGGCGCCTTCGCGGAGAACGGAGCGGGTATAGCGCGCCACCCACATCGCAAGCGAAATGATCTGCGCGCGCAATTGCAGCGGCAGCTTGTTGTCCGGGATGGCGCAATCGGAGCCGAGCACGTGCCAGAGCTTGCGGTTGGCCTCGAGCGCTTCAAGTTTGGCGATGACGTTGGCGGCGGGCGTCTCTTTTAAGCGCACCAAGTCCGCGGTGATTTTGCCGAAGGCGCGGTACTCAAGATCGCGCGGATTTTCAGCCTGCGTGGCCGCGCGCTGGTACGCTTGTATCGACATGCATTAGCCCCAGACGCTCTGCCTCATACGCGATGAGTTTTCGGCAGCGCATCAACGCGCGGTAATACTCACCAGCCATTACTTCTTTGGAAACGCCAATGCACTCGGCCAGCACCGCTGGATCGCGCACCGCGCCCATGAATTCCGCCAGCCTGGACGCGAACTCGGAATAGGCTTTTTCCCGGCCCTGCTCATCGAGATACATGAGCATGATCGGGAAATAGATCCGCCGCGCCGGCGTGTCGGCCTCGTCGGGCTGCATGATGTCTTTCTCACGCAGCACCGACGCCTTGTTTTGCAGCACCAAAGCGGCGCGCCGGTCTCCGTTCTGAACGACAGCGCCGTTCACGACGAATTTCTCGCCGGGACGCAACGACAATTTCAAAGGCATGCCCAACCCCAATTCTGGGATTCCATCAAAGACGCAGAGTCGCGCGAGACTGGTTAACGGCGTCTTGCGATCGGTGCGCATGCACAGCCTCATCGCGAAAGCGCAGTCGCGGCGCACAAGTCTAGGTTCTTAATTGCGAGTTAAGCGATCGGTTTTGCGCGAGACTTCGGAAGATGAGCGTAGCGCGCACGTTTAAGTAATGACGCAAACATGTTGCGACCTCAGCGACGTTTATCTTGTTGCTTTATCGCCGCACCAGCTTCGCAAATCGACAAAAAGTAATCGTCGGCGCTTGAGCGTGCGCGCGTGTTCGATAATTTCAATCGCACGGCTGAGGGGGCCCTATCACACCGCAACGGCTCGCATGCCTGCGCGGGGGATGATCGCAACGCCGGTGCGCGTTGGCCCTCTCCCCCACCTCTCTTTCATGCGGACGTGCGGCGCGCAGAAGCGCAAGGCGCGGAAACGCGCCTCGCCAAGGAGGCCGGATGACACATGAGGTTTTGGATAGAGCCCCCGTCGCGGAAAAGGCCCGCGCCATCGCCGGAAAGATCGACGATCCGGTGGTGGCGGCGCGGTTCGCTAAGGTGGCGTTCGAACAATTGCTCGCCGATCCGCGCAACGTGCGCGCTGCTGAAGAAGCCGATCTGATCGGCGCGGCGGCGTGGGCGCGGCGCAAGTTCAAACGTGGCGTGCCGTTGTACGTTTTCTCGCCATGCCAATCCTCGCTGGCGCGGCTGCGGCGGGTGGCGCGGCAGCTGCAGCAGACGTGTGACGAGGCGCTCTATTTGGGGACGCTCGGCAAACCGAGCGGCCGCGAGCGGATGATGCGCGACCTGATGTGCGAATTCATCAGCAAGATCGTCAAACCGGATTTCGCCACCCTCGATGTTAAGTCGCGGCTGTTCGCGCGAGAACGCAAAGCGCGCATCGATCTGCTGCGCGCCGCCGAGCCCGTGTGTGAGGACGAGGAAATCTACGCGGCGCCCGGCCTGGTGTGGCGGCGGCTGATCTCGGTAGCGCAGATGTGGGCGGTGGGTGCGGAGTTTCACAATTGCATGGCGCGTGGCTCGGCCAATTCGGCCGCGTACGCACGCCATCTGCGCAGCGGCATCGGCCACTTCTTCGTGCTGCGCGACCACACCGGCAAAGGCGTGATGGTGGCGCTCGGCTATCCGAACCTCACCAAGCTCGAAGATGTGCGCGGACCAGGCAACGTGCAGATCGATCCAGACAGTCCGGCTTTGGTGGTGCTGGCGGAAGCGCGCGGCTGGCGCACGCATGCGCCGCGGCGCGCGCCGCCGATGGCGGCGGTGCATTCGCCGGTGGTGGACACCATCCTGCGCACGCACCTGATGTGGGACACGCTGTTTGTCGACCGGACGCTGCGGCGACCGAACTAGGCCTTTCGGCTTGCCTTCGGGGCGGCGCGGCGAACTTCCCCGCCGCGCAGCGGGGGCCGGGGACGCGCACGCTTGCTTCGGCGGGCGTGCGCGTCTTTATTCAGGGCGCATCGTTTGGAGTTTACATGCGCTTTGAAGGCACCAAGGACTATGTCGCTACGGAAGACCTGAAGGTCGCCGTCAACGCGGCGGTGACGCTGGAGCGCCCCCTGCTCGTCAAAGGCGAGCCCGGCACCGGCAAAACGATGCTGGCGATCGAGGTGGCCAAGGCGATGGGCTGCCCGCTGATCGAGTGGCACATCAAATCGACGACGAAAGCGGTGCAAGGGCTCTACGAGTACGACGCGGTGATGCGCCTGCGCGACAGCCAATTGGGCGACGAACGCGCCACCGACATCGCCAATTACATCAAGCGCGGCAAATTGTGGGAAGCCTTCGAGGCCCCGCAGCGCCCGGTGCTGCTGATCGACGAAGTCGACAAGGCCGACATCGAGTTTCCGAACGATCTTCTGCAAGAGCTCGATCGGATGGAATTCTATGTCTATGAGCTCGACCGCACGGTGAAGGCGAAAGTTCGCCCGATCGTGATCATCACGTCGAACAACGAGAAGGAATTGCCGGACGCGTTCTTGCGCCGCTGCTTCTTCCACTACATCCGCTTCCCCGACGAAGAGGTGATGAAGGCGATCATTGAATCGCACTTTCCAGGCGTGAAGCAGCGTCTGATCAGCGAGGCGATGAAGATTTTCTACGACATGCGCAAAGTGCCGGGCCTGAAGAAAAAGCCGAGCACCAGCGAGCTGCTCGATTGGCTGAAATTGCTGCTGACCGACGACATCGACCCCGAAACGCTGAAGCAGCGCGATCCAAGCAAGCTGATCCCGCCGATGCACGGGGCGCTCTTGAAGAACGAAGCCGACGTGATGCTGTTCGAACGCCTGGCGTTCCTGGCGCGGCGTGAGACGCGGGGCGGCACTTAACGCCCTACTCCCGCCGCGATCGGGTTTGAGGTTTGTGGGATGCGTCGGCGGGCGTTGATTTCATGTCTTGTGGCGGCGGTGTTGGCGCCGGCGTGCGCGGCGGCGGACCCCGCCGAGGCCGTTGCACAGCCTAGCGACAATCCTGTCCCGTTCGCTGAGAGCGCGGCGCCGGTGCGCTATTGGCCGGTGGTGACGGACGACGCGCGCTGGGCGCGGGTTTCGTTCGAGCGCGCAGACGGATCTTTCGCCGGCACCGAGCTTCGCCGCTTCAACGCGCCCCGCCCATCCGCGCGCGCCGACAATCCGACACGCCGTCACGTCGGCGTCGATCTGTTCGCGGCGGCGGGGGATGCTGTGATCGCGGTGGAGGATGGGCGGATCGTGGCGTTCTATCCGTTCCTGCGCGCGGCAACCGGCGAGATGAGCTACGCGCTTTTGGTGTCGCATGCGGGCTACGTCGCCAATTATGGCGAGGTGCGCGCGACATCGCTCAGCGATCTTGGATTGGCGCTGGGAGATGTCGTCAGCGCCGGCCAACCGATCGCCGTTGTGAGCGACACCCGCCAGCTTCATTTCGAAACCTATCGCGCCGGGACCACGCACGGCCAATCTTGGGGCCACGGCGCGGCGGCGCCAGACCGCGTGCTGAACCCCACACGCCTGCTGCTCGATCTGGCGCGGAGCGGCCGGCGGCTGCGCCCTGCTGAACGGGCGCCACGCGCAATCGACACGAGCGCCGCAATTCCATAGATTCGGCGGCGGAGGAGCAGCATGCGGCGGGTATTGTGTGCGCTGGCGTTGGCGATGGCCGCGCCAACGATCTCGGAAGCGCAACAGAGCGAGCCGCAAGCGGCGGTGGGCGCGCTCGGGCTTGAGCTCATATCCAGCGCAAGCGCCGACGGCGTGTTTGAAGTGATCCCGTCCGAACAGGTGATCGCGGTGCGCCATGCGCGCAGCGGTTTGGTGTGCCGGCTCTCGCGCGACAATTCCAACCGGCTGATCGTGTTTCCCCAGGCCGCGCGCGGCGAGGACGTGGCGTGCGACAGCACCGATGGGCGCGAGCGCGTCACCGTGTACGCCACGCGCTATTCGTTCAACACCACGGCTCAAGAGCAGATCGCCGGCGCAGCGGAAGCGCTGCGGACGAGCTTCCCTAACGCCACCGCCCTGCCCGGCCCCGCTTCGGCGGCAGCGAGCGGGGCGCTTCCACCCAGCGTCAGCGCGCGCTTTTCGCTCACCAATGCCGGCGGCGAACCTATGTTCTGGCGCACCACCATCGCCATGGTCGACGGCTGGGTGATCAAGGTGCGCTACACAGTGGTGGCGCCGGACGCTGCGGCGCGGCAGACTGGCGAACGCACCGCCGACGCCGTCTGGCGCGGGGTGATGGGCGAGCTGATGTCGAACCGGACCCGCTAATGTTCCAACGCTTCTTCACCGAATTGCGCGGCGCGGCTGTGCCGGTCAGCCTCAAAGAATACTTGATGCTGATCGAAGCGCTGGAGAAAGAGGCGATCGGGCCGGACGTCGAGGATTTCTATTATCTCTCTCGCGCGGCTTTGGTGAAGGACGAGCGCCACCTCGACAAGTTCGACCGCGTGTTCGGCAACGTGTTCAAGGGGCTCGACAACAATGTCGAGGCGATCAACGCGCAGATCCCGGAAGAATGGCTGCGCAAGCTGACCGAGAAATATCTCTCCGACGAAGAGAAAGCGCAGATCGAAGCGCTCGGCGGTTGGGACAAGTTGATGGAGACGCTGCAGGAGCGCCTGCGCGAACAAAAAGAACGCCACGAAGGCGGCAACAAATGGATCGGAACCGGCGGAACGTCGCCTTATGGCAATGGCGGCTTCAATCCCGAAGGCGTGCGCATCGGCGGGCCGAAGGAACGCGGGCAAGGGCGCGCGGTGAAAGTGTGGGACAAGCGCGAGTACAAGAACCTTGATGATGGCGTCGAGCTTGGCGTGCGCAACATCAAGGTGGCGCTGCGGCGCTTGCGCAAGTTCGCGCGCACCGGCGCGCCGGATGAGCTCGATCTCGACGGCACCATCAAGAAGAGCGCCCGCGAGGGCTATCTCGATATCGTGTTGCGGCCGGAGCGGCGCAATGCGGTGAAGGTGCTGCTGTTTCTCGATATCGGCGGCTCGATGGATTCACACATCAAGCTGTGCGAGGAATTGTTCTCCGCCGCGCGCACCGAATTCAAGCATCTCGAATTCTTCTATTTCCATAACTGCCTCTATGAGAGCGTGTGGAAAGACAATCGCCGGCGTCACGACGAAAAAACGCTGACTTGGGACGTGCTGCATCGCTTCCCGCACGATTATCGCATCGTGTTCGTGGGCGACGCGACCATGAGCCCTTACGAAATCACCTACCCGGGCGGCAGCGTCGAACATTGGAACGAAGAGCCGGGTGCGGCGTGGCTGGAGCGTGTCAATCGCGTCTATGAACGGCTGGTGTGGCTGAACCCGACGCCGCGCGCGCATTGGGATCACACGCCGTCGATCAATCTGGTGCGCGACATCATCGGCGCCGAGCGCATGTTCCCGCTGACGATTCAAGGGCTCGACGGCGCCATGCGCGAACTGAGCCGGTGAAAACCATCCGCATCGGCGGCGCGGGCGGCTTTTTGGGCGACAGCCAGATCGCCGCGCCGCAATTGCTGGCGCATGTCGATTATCTGATGCTGGATTATCTGGCGGAAGCGACGTTGTCGCTGATCGCGCGGGCGCAGCAGAAAAATCCGAACGGCGGCTACGCGGTCGATTTCACCGATTGGGTCTGGAAGGACAATCTGCGCGCGCTGAAGGAGCGCGGCGTGAGGGTCGTCACCAATGCTGGCGCGCTCAATCCGCGTGCGTGCCGGGCGCGCATGCAGGCGATCGCGGCGGAGGCTGGGTTGTCGTTCAAGATCGCGATTGTTGAAGGCGACGATCTGCGCCCGCGCTTGGACGAATTGGCCAACGCGCGCGAAATGGACACCGGCGCGCCCTACCCCGCGCGCGAGAGCGTGCTGAGCGCCAACGCGTATTTCGGCGCCGGCGCGATCGCGGCGGCGTTGGCGGCGGGCGCGGAGGTTGTGATCACCGGGCGCGTGGTGGATTCGGCGCTGGCGCTCGGGCCGTTGATGCACGAGTTCGGCTGGCGCGCGGATGAGTACGATCTGCTGGCGGCGGGATCGCTGTGCGGACACGTGCTCGAATGCGGCGCGCAAGCGACGGGCGGCTTGTTCACCGATTGGGAGGACGTGCCCGATTGGGCGCATATCGGCTACCCGATCGCTGAGTGCGCGGCCGATGGCAGCTTCGTGGTCACGAAAGCGCCGGGCACGGGCGGACTGGTCTGCCCCGCTGTCGTCGCCGAACAGATCGTCTATGAGATCGGCGATCCGCAAAGCTACGCGCTGCCCGATGCGATCTGCGATTTTTCGCACGTGCGCGTGGAGAGCGCGGGCGAACAGCGCGTGCGCGTCAGCGGCGCCAAGGGGCGCGCGCCGTCTGGGCAGTACAAAGTGTGCACCACGCATCAAGATGGCTGGCGGTTGATCTCGATTGCGCCGGTGGTTGGGCGCGACGCAGCGCGCAAGGCGGTGCGGCAAGGCGAAGCGGTGATCGAGCGCGTCGAGGAATTGCTGCGCGCGAAAAACATCCCACCGTTCCGCGCCAAGCGTATCGAACCGATCGGCGCGGAAACCAGCTACGGCGCGCAAGCGCGCGCGCAGGCGACGCGCGAGGTGGCGCTGAAGATCGCGGTGGAGCACGACGATCCCGAGGCGATGAAAATGCTGATGCGCGAAATCGAGAGCCCTGGAACGTCGATGTCTGTCGGCACCACCGGCTGGTTCGGCGCGCGCCCGGCGACGGCGCCGGTGATGCGGGTGTTCTCGACGCTGATCGATCGCGCGCGTGCGCCGGCGCGGATCGAGATGGACGGCGGCGAAATCGCCGCGCCTCAATTTGCGGACGATGCGCCTGCCACGGCCCCTGCGCGCTTGCCGCCCGGCGAGACTGCGACGATCGACGCCAATTGGCCGCGCGCACCGCTGATCGCGCTCGCGTGGGCGCGTTCTGGCGACAAGGGCGATGCGTTCAATATCGGTGTGCTGGCGCGTCAGCCGGATTATCTGCCCTACATTCGCGCGGCGTTGAGCGAGGCGGCGGTGCAGCAGTTTTTTGCGCACGAGTTCGAGGGTGCGCGCGCGCCTTCGGTGACGCGCTACGAAATGCCGGGACTCAGCGGGCTCAATTTTCATCTGAAGCAATCCTTGGGCGGCGGGCAGATGGCGAGCTTGCGGCTCGATCCCTTGGCCAAAGGCAAGGCGCAACAATTGCTGGATTTTGAAATTCCGGTTCCGCCGGCGATCTTCACGGCGCTCTAAAGGAAACCGCGGCGCGGTTTCGCGCGTACACGCGCCATGACCCATTTCATTGCCTGGATCGCCACCGCGATCGCCTTTCTCATCGCCGACGCGATTTGGCTGACACAGGTGGGGCCCCGGCTCTATCGACCGCTGATCGGCGAGATCATGAGCGACAAACTGAACGTGCCGCCCGCAGCCGCGTTCTATTTGATCTATGTGAGCGGCATCGTGTTTTTCGCGGTGGCGCCAGCGCTGCAAAGCGGCGGGCTTGGCCGCGCGGCGCTGAACGCTGCGGCGCTGGGGCTTGTGGCGTACGCAACCTACGATCTCACCAACCAGGCGACGCTGAAGGTGTGGGACATTCGCGTGACCCTGGCCGACATGGCCTGGGGCGCGTTCGCCAGCGCAATGGCAGCGGCGGCGGGGTACCTCATCGCGTCACGCTTGCGCTAGAGCTTCACGACCTGGAAAAGCTTCCTGGCGGACGCTGAGTCAGGCGAGGGTCGATCGATGCGGAAAATTCTGGCGAGTTGCGCGGCGGGGCTGATGCTCTTCGTTTCCGGCGCCCAGCCGGCGTTCGCCTGGGGCGCGAGCGGCCATTCGATCGTCGCCGAGATCGCGCAGCGCCGGCTGAACGCGCGCGCGGCTGAGCGGGTGGACGATCTGCTGGGGCGCGGCGTGTCGATGGCGTCGGTGGCGTCGTGGGCCGACGACGTGCGCGATCAGCGGCCGTACGGGTACAATTGGCATTTCGTTTCGATCCCGAACGCAGAGCCGAATTTCAACGCCGTGCGCGACTGCCGCACGCAATACGGCGGCGATTGCGTGCTGGAAGAATTGGAACGGCTTCAAAACGAATTGCGCTGCAGCAGCGACCCGGTGCGCCGCGCCGAGGCGTTGCGCTACGTCGTGCATTTCATCGGCGATCTGCATCAGCCGATGCACACCTATGGCGAAGCGCGCGGCGGCAACGACATCGCCGTCAACGTCGATATTCGCGGCACGGTGTGCCGCAGCGGCTGCCCGGTGCAGCAAACCAATCTGCATTCGGTGTGGGACACGCTGCTGATCGAACGCACCGTCTATGCGTGGGGCGCTTACGTCGATCGGCTGGAAGGCGGCTGGTTGCGCACGGCTGACGCAGAGGCCATTCGCGGCGGCAATGTTGTTACGTGGGCGGAACAGAGCCATGCAGCCGCGACACGCATGGTTGCGATGGTTCCTGCCGACGGCGTTTTGAACGAAAGCTATTATAGAGACGCGTTGTTGACGCTCGACAGCCAGCTCGGCGCCGGCGGCATTCATCTGGCGGAATATCTCAACGACACCTTCGCGCACGGCTGCGACGGACGCCGCACATTGGACTGGCTGCCCTGGCGATAAAGCGCGAAAGCTTTCGTTAAACTCTGAGGCAAAACGCGCGCGCAACGACCACACGCCGAAACGTCTCATCAACACATTCATCGTAAACACGCCATGCGAGCATCCGGGAGCAGAAGCGCCCGGAGTGCGCGTGGGTCGATCGAATGTCGGCTCTCTTTTGACCAAGAAGGTCCGCCGATGTCGATTTCGAGCTTGTCTCCTGCGCAGATCACTGCGTTGTCCGTTACGGCCATCCAAGGCCTTTCGACCACCACGATAAGCTCTCTCAGCGCGACGCAGGTCGCCGCGATCAGCACAACGGGCATCGGCGCCCTCAACGCCACGCAGGCGGGCGCACTCACCGCCACGCAGATGCGGGCGCTGACAACCACGCAAATTCCGAATTTCTCCAGCGATGTGGTGTTTTCCTCTGCACAATTGCTGGCGCTGAATGCGCCGCAGCTCGGCGTGTTCACCACAACCCAGGTTGGCTCGTTCTACGCAACCGCCGTCGCCGGTTTCGCCACCACGCAAATCCAAGCGTTTAACGCCACCACGATCTCCGCGCTCGACGCGACGCAAGCGGCGGCGCTGACCGCCACGCAAATCGGCGCGCTGACAGTGACGCAAGTTGGCGGCCTGAGCGCCACCGACATCGGCGAATTCTCGAGCACGCAAGTCGCTGCGATGAACGGCACGCAATTGGCGCGCCTGAGCGCCGGCGCGGTTGCGGCGATGGACACGTCGCAATTCGGCGCGCTGAGCGTGACGCAAGTTCGCTCGCTGACGACAACGCAGATCGCGGCGCTCGACGCCGACGATATGGCGGAGTTGAAAGTCACGCAGATCGCCGCGATGTCGACCTCGCAAGTGCGCGCGCTGAACGCCACCAACATCGCAGCGCTGGAAGCGACGCAAGTGGCGGCGTTCACCGACACACAATTGCAGGCGTTCACCGCCACCAACCTCTCGGCCTTCACCGACACGCAAGTCGCGGCGCTGACGACGACGCAGCTGGCCGCACTTTCGGCCACGCAGATGACTGGCTTTGACGCCACCGACGTCGCCGAATTCACGGTGACGCAATTGGCGTCGTTCTCGGCCACGCAAGTGAAAGCGCTGACGGCGACGACGATGAGCGCGCTGGTCGATACGCAGATCGCGGCATTGACGGCCACGCAGATCGCCGCGGTTTCGGCCACCACCCTCTCGGCTTTGGCCGACACGCAGTTGGCGGCGCTGACGGCCACGCAGATCGCGGCTCTCGGCACCAGCCAAGTGAAGGGCTTGAACGCCACCAATATCGGCGCGCTGACCGACAGCCAAGTTGCAGCGCTCACCGCCACGCAAGTTCAATCGCTCACCACCACCTCGTTCGCGGCGTTCGTCGACACGCAGGTCGCGGCGATGACGGCGACGCAGATCGGCACGCTGAAGGCCACGCAATTGGCCGCGCTGAACGCCACCGACATGGGCGAATTCACCACCACGCAGATCGCCGCGTTCACCACCACGCAAGTGCGCGGGCTGACCAACACCAATATTGGCGACCTCGCCGACACGCAGGTGGCGGCGCTGACCGCCACGCAGATCGCGACATTGCAGATCACGCAAGTGGCCGCGCTCGACGCCACGCAAGTGGGCGCGCTGACGACGACGCAGATCACCGCTTTGACGGCCGCCCAAGTGAAGGGCCTGAACGACACCAGCGTCGGCGCTTTGGTTGATACGCAGATTGCGGCGCTGACGGCGACGCAGATCGGCTCGCTGACGGCCACGAGTCTCGCGGCGATGGACACGACGCAGATCGGCGCCCTCTCCGCCACCCAAACAGCGGCGCTGACGCGCACGCAGATCTCGGCGCTTTCGGCCACCACGTTGGCTTCGCTCGATGCGACGCAAGTGGGCGCGCTGAACGCCACCCAGATCAAAGCGCTGACGACGACGCAGATCACTGCGCTCGACGCGACTGACGTCGCCGAGTTCACTGGCGCGCAAATCGGCCAATTGACGGCGACGCAAGTGGCGGCGCTGACGCAGACCAACATGGCCGCCATGGACGCCACGCAAATCGCGGCGTTCTCCGGCACGCAGATCAAATCGCTGACGGCCACGACATTGTCGGGCCTCGCGGACACCCAGATCGCCTCGCTGACCAACACGCAATTGGGCGCGCTGATCACCACGCAGGTGCAAGGCCTGACGGCGACGGCCGTTGCGGCGCTGACGGAAACCCAAGTTCACGCCTTCACCGCCACGCAAGTCGGCGCGATGAGCGCGACCGCGGTGGCCGGCTTTGACGCCACCCAATTCGCGGCGCTGAACGCAACACAAGTGAAAGCGCTGACCGCAACGCAAATCGCGGCCTTCGACGCGACCGACGTGGCCGACATCACCACCACGCAGATCGCCGCGCTGACGACGACGCAAGTTGGCGCGCTGACGGCGACCAATGCCGGCGACCTGACTGAAACGCAGATCGCGGCGTTCTCGACCGCGCAAGTTCAGGCGTTGAGCGCTTCGAACCTCGCGTCGCTGGCGGACACCCAGATCGCGTCTTTGGCCGCCACCCAGATCGCGGCCTTGAGCACCGGCCAAGTGCAGGGCTTGAACGCCACAAACATGGGCGCGCTGACGACCACGCAGGTGGCCGCAATGACCGCCACGCAGGTGTCTCTCCTCTCCACCACCAATGTGCGCGCGCTGGTCGATACGCAGGTGGCGGCGCTGACGACGACGCAGATCGGTGCGTTGACCACGACGCAAGTGGGCGCGCTGCGCACCACCGACATCGGTGAGCTGACCGAAACGCAAGTCGGCGCGCTGAACGTGACGCAAGTTGCGGCGCTGAGCGCGACGAATTTCGCGGCGCTGGCTGACACGCAAGTGGCGGCGATGACGGCCACGCAGGTGGCGGCGCTGAGCAACACGCAAGTGGCCGCGCTCACGGAAACCCAAGCGATGGCGCTGACGACGACGCAGGTCGCGGCGTTCTCGGCGACGCAATTGCGGGCGGTGAACGCTACCAACCTTTCGGCGCTGGACGCCACGCAGATGGGCGCGCTGACGGCCACGCAAGTCGGCGGCCTGACGGTGACGCAGCTGAACGCGCTCGAGACCACCGACATCGGCGAACTGACAACCACGCAAGTGGCGGCGCTCACAGCCACGCAAGCGCGCGGCCTGAACGCCACCGCCATGGACGCCCTCGACGCCACGCAGATCGCGGCGTTCACGGCGACGCAGATCGCCTCGGTCTCGGCCACCAACATCGGCGGCTTGAGCGAAACGCAGGTGCAGGCGCTGACCGCGACGCAAGTTGCGGCGATGACCGCCACGCAAGTGCAGGCGTTCAACGAAACCAACCTCTCGGCACTCGACGCGACGCAAATGGCGGCGCTGACGGTGACGCAAGCCAAGGCGCTGACGGCGACGCAAATCGGCGCGCTGGGCGCGACCGATTTGGCCGAAATGCGCGCCACGCAATTGGCGGCGTTCTCGACCACGCAAGTGGCCGCACTCGACGCATCGAGCCTTTCGGCGCTGAACGCAACGCAAGTGGCCGCCTTCGCGGCGACGCAGATCGCGCGCCTCTCCACTGACGCGGTGGCCGCGTTTGACGCCACGCAAATGGGCGCGCTGACCGCGACGCAAGTGAAAGCGCTGACGGCGACGCAAATCGCGGCGCTGGACGCCACCGACGTGGCTGAGTTCAACGAAACCCAGATCGCCGCGCTCACCCGCACGCAGGTGCAGGCGCTGACCTCGACCAACATGGCGAGCCTGGCGGCGACGCAGATCGCAGCTTTGGGCGCCAGCCAAATTCAGGCGCTCTCCGCCACCACCCTCTCCGCGCTCGACTCCAACCAAGCGGGCGCACTGACGGCGACGCAGATCGCGGCGCTGACGACGACGCAAGTCGGCGGCTTGAACGCCACCGACATGGGCGAATTGTCGGCGACGCAAATCGGCGCGTTGGCGGTGAGCCAGATCGCCACGCTTTCCAACACGGCCGCCAGCGCGCTCGACGCCACGCAATTGGCGGCGCTGAACGTGACCAAGGTGCGCGCTTTCACGGCGACGCAGATCAGCGCGCTGAGCGCCACCGATGTGGCTGAGTTCGCCAACACGCAATTGGCGGCGATGACGACGACGCAGGTGCAGGCGCTGACGGCGACCAACATCGCCGAACTGGCCGACACGCAGATCGCGGCGCTGACGGCGACGCAGATGCAAGCGTTCACGGCCACCAATCTGGCCGCCCTCGCCGACACGCAGATCGCGGCGCTGACCAACACGCAGATCGCCGCCTTGAGCGCCACGCAAGTGAACGGGCTTTCGAGCACCAACATTGCGGCGCTGACGGAAACTCAGGTGGGCGCGCTGACCGCCACGCAGATCGCCGGCTTGAACGCCACGGCCGTGACCGCCTTCGACGCGAGCCACGTGGCGGCGTTGAACGCAACGCAAGTGCGCGCGTTTACGACCACCCAGATCGGCGCGCTGGACGCGACCGATGTGGTTGAGTTCACCGAAACCCAAATCGGCGCGATGAGTGCGACGCAGATCTCGGCGCTGAACGCGACCAATTTCGCCGCTCTCACCGACACGCAAGTTGGCGCGCTGACGGTGACGCAGTTGGCCGCGGTGTCGACGACGAACGTCGCCGCGCTGACGGAAACGCAAGCGGCCGCCTTGAAGGCGACGCAAGTGGCCGCCCTCTCCACCGGCCAAGTGCGGGCGCTGAACACGACCAACCTGTCGGCCCTGGACGCCACGCAAGTCGCGGCGCTGACGGCCACGCAGGTTTCGAGCCTGACGACCACGCAATTGCGCGCGCTCGACACCGCCGACATGGGCGAATTCTCGGCCACGCAGATCGCCGCGCTGACGACGACGCAAGTGGCCGGGCTTTCGGAAACCAACATCAACGACCTGGCGGAAACGCAAGTGGCGGCGATGACGGCGACGCAAGTGGCTGCGCTCACCGCGACCAATTTCGGCGCGCTGGTGGATACGCAAGTCGCGGCGATGACGGTGACGCAGGTTGCGGCGCTGACCACCACGCAAGTGGCGGCCCTCGACGCGACCGACGTGGGCGAGTTCGCGGCGACACAAATCGCGGCGCTGACGACCACGCAGCTCAACACGCTTTCGGCCACCAATTTGGCCGCCTTCGCCGATACACAGATCGCGGCGATGGTGGTGAGCCAATTGGCGGCGCTGAACGCCACCAAGATCGCCGCCCTGAACGAAACGCAAGTCGGCGCGCTCACGGCCACGCAGATCACCGCGCTGGCCACCACGCAATTGCAAGCGCTCTCGGCGACCAACCTCTCCGCTCTCGACGCCACGCAGGTGGCGGCGCTGACGGCCACGCAAGTGAAGGCGCTTGCGGCCACCAAGATCGCGGCGCTCGATGCGGCCGACATCGCCGAATTCAGCGCCACGCAAATCGCCGCGCTGACGGCGACGCAGGTGCAGGGCCTCTCCTCCACCAACATCGCGGCGCTTTCCGATAGCCAAGCGGCGGCGCTGACGGCCACGCAATTGCAGTCTCTGACCGTCACCAATTTGCGCGCGCTGGCGGACACGCAGGTCGCCGCCCTCTCGGCCACGCAGGTTGCGAGCTTCACAGCCACGCAGGTGGCGGGCCTCGAGACCACCGATATCGGTGAACTGACCGCAACGCACATCGGCGCGATGACCGTGACGCAAGTGAAGGCGCTGACCACGACGAACATCGCCGCTTTGGCCGACACGCAAGTGGCGGCGCTGGCGGCGACGCAAATCGCGGCGCTGAGCACCACGAGCCTCGCGGCGCTGACAGCGACGCAGATGGGATCGCTGACCTCCACGCAGATCGGCGCGCTGACAGTGGCGCAGATCGCGGCGATGTCGGTCACGAACCTGGCTGCGCTCGACGAAACCCAGATCAACGCCTTCAACGCGACGCAGACAAAGGCGCTGACCTCCACGCAGATCGCCGCCCTCGACGCCACAGACGTGGCCGAGTTCGACACCACGCAGATCGCCGCCCTCTCCACCACGCAGCTCGCGGGCCTGACGGCGACCAACATCGCCTCTCTCGCCGACACCCAGATCGCGGCCTTCACCGCGACGCAGGTGTCTCGCCTCTCCACCGAAGCGGTGGCGGCGTTCGATGCGGGCCAAGTGGGCGCTCTGAACGTGACGCAGGTGCGGGCGCTGACATCGACGCAGATCGGCGCACTGCAATCGACCGACGTGGCGGAATTCACCGACACCCAGATCGGCGCGCTGACGGTGACGCAGATTCAGGCCTGGTCGAACACGGTGATCGAGGAATTGCAGGCCGCCCAGATCGCGGCGCTGGACGTGACGCAAATCCCGTCGCTGACGACCACGCAGCTCGACCACCTCTCGACCACCAACATCATCGCCTTCAACCAGACCCAGCTCTACGCCTTCACCTCGACGCAGGTGGCGAGCCTGGATGGCGACCAGATCGAGGCCTATCTCGGCGCGGTGTAAGATGGCGGAAGCCCGGCGCGGGATGCGCCGGGCGCCTCTGCATTAAGGTTTCGGCAACGCAAATCGACCGAGCTTCGCGCCCGCGCGCGTGAGCCTCCGCGCGCCCAAGGTGCGCAAGATGTCCCAGAACGCGTTTTTGACGGCGCTGCAGAAGGTTACGGCCGGCGGCGGCTTGCCGCTGAACGAGCTGATCGCGGCGGCGCAGAGCCTGACGCAGGCGGGCCAGCTTGATCAAGCGCGCCAGCTTTATCAGGTGTGGATCGCCGTGAACGGTGAAAACCCGCTGGCGTTCATTGCGCACTTCAATTGCTCGACGCTGCTGCAAACGATGGGTGACGCGGCCGGCGCGGAAGCGGCGTTGCGCGCGGCCTTGGTGAGCAAGGACGATTTCTCCCCCGCCCACATCAATCTCGGCACCGCGCTTGAGCGGCGTGGCGCGGTGCGTGAAGCGGTGGAGCAATGGAAAGCCGGGCTTGAGCGCATGAGCGCGGTGACCGGCGATGCGATCGAATACAAGATCACGCTGCTGAAGCAAATCAGCCGGGTGATGACCGACAACCAGCAGCATGAAGGCGCGGAAACCAGCCTCATGCAGGCGTTGGATCTGCAGCCCGAGCAGCGCGACGTGCTGGAGCAATACGCGGCGGTGCGGTTGGCGCAATGCAAGTGGCCGATCGCGGCCGTAGGACCAAAGCTGTCGCGCAAGACGTTCCTGAAGCACTTCCATCCGCTTTCCGCGTGCGCCTACGCCGACGATCCGCTGATGCATCTAGGGCTGGCGGCGCGTTACGTCGATGCGGTGACGCCGATCGACGACACCAGCACGCACGCCGACCGCCGGCACGCGCCGATCGACGCGGGGCGGCGCTTGCGGATCGGCTACGTGTCGTCAGATTTGCGCGGGCACGCGGTTGGCTATCTGATGGTCAATCTGTTCGAGGCGCACGATCCGAACGCGATCGAGGTGTTCGTCTATTATAGCGGCATCCCCTCCGAGGACGGGATCACGCAACGGATCAAAGCCGCCGCCGAACATTGGACCGACATCCGCACTTTGAGCGACGATGACGCCGCCGCGCGCATCGCTGCCGACGGGATCGACATTCTGGTGGATGTGAACGGCCACACGCGCGATGCGCGGTTGGGCGTGTTCGCGCGCAGGCCAGCGCCGGTGCAGGTGAATTGGCTGGGCTATCCGGGGTCGATGGGGAGCCCCTATCACCACTACATCGTCGCCGACGATTTCGTGATCCCGGAGACGCTGGAGCGCTATTATTCGGAGCGCGTGCTGCGCCTGCCCTGTTATCAGCCGAACGATCGCAAGCGCATCGTCGATGTCAACGCACCGACGCGTGCGGAGATGGGGCTGCCGGACGACGCGTTCGTGTTCTGCTGTTTCAACGCGCCGCATAAGATCACGCGCTATTCGTTCGAACGCTGGATGGAGATCCTGCGGCAGACGCCGGGCAGCGCGCTTTGGTTGTTGGACTACAACAGCGAAACCAATGCGCGGCTGCGCGCCTACGCGGCGCAAGCCGGCGTCGACGGCGAACGCATCGTGTTCGCGCCGAAAATGTCCAATCCGCGCCATTTGGCGCGCTATCCGCTGGCGGATCTGTTTATCGACACTGTCCCCTACGGCGCGCACACGACGGCGTCGGACGCGTTGTGGATGGGCGTGCCGGTGCTGACGCTGGCGGGCAAGAGCTTTGCGTCGCGCGTGTGCGGCAGCTTGGTGCGCTCGGCCGGCGCGCCGGACTTGGTGTGCGACACGCCGGAGCATTTCGTGGCGCGCGCGGTTGCGCTGGCGGGCGCGGACCGGTTGAGCTTGCGGGCGATCCGCGATCGGCTGATCGCTGGGCGCGACAGCTGCACGTTGTTCGATGTGACGCTGCTGGCGCGCAAGCTTGAGGCGCTCTACGCGCAGATGGCGGACGAGTACGCGCACGGCGCGCTGCCCCAACCGCAGCTCGCCAATCTCGAAGCGTATCTCGATGTTGGCGTCGCGTTTGACAACGATTCTGCCGAGATCGGCGTGATAAGCGATTATCACGGCTATTATCGCGCCGGCCTTGCCGCGCGCCATCGACAGCGGCCGATGCACGCGGATGGGCGCGCATGGTCAAGCGAAGCGATCAAAGCCGCGGATGCGCCTGCGCAAGCGCCGGCGCGCAAACGCGACGCCGCCTAAGCGCCGCTCCACTTGACGGAACAGTGCGGTTCCTGGTCCGGGACAATGACAAGGGTTATGGCGCTGTTTTTCGGCGCGCGGTGGTCGATCATGGCGTAGTTGATCGCCCTACCCAGCCTTACTCCCCCTGGCAGAATGGGCATGTGGAGCGTCTCATCGGCTCGATCAGGCGGGAATGCCTGGACCACGTAATTGTGCTGAACGCCGATCATCTGCGTCGTATCATGGCGGCGTACGCCGCCTACTACAATCAAGATCGAACTCACCTTGCGCTTGAAAAGGACGCCCCCAGTCCACGCCCTGTCGAGGCCAACGGCGCCATCGTCTCAACGCCCGTTCTCGGAGGGCTGCACCGGCGCTATAGCCGTGTTTAGACACGGTTTTCGGAAGGCACACCCTTTAGATGTCGCGCATCAGTGGCGGCTCATTCGGAAATACCTCAGGCCAAATGTACTTTTTGACCGGCGCTCTCAACGGGTCGATGCAACACACGCATCAAATCGCTCGGCTGGGGTTTCGAAGTCC